>Ga0075522_10000008_pt1 | contig 120844 bp, 106 predicted proteins | sample NGEPerA_FD_74796 | JGI IMG/M metagenome (GOLD analysis project Ga0075522, IMG submission 74796) | Arctic peat soil microbial communities from the Barrow Environmental Observatory site, Barrow, Alaska, USA - NGEE PermafrostL2-A | ecosystem: Environmental > Terrestrial > Soil > Wetlands > Peat ... | reverse complement strand
ATCGCCTACTGGCCCGGCAATAAGAACGGTCCTCCGACTCTGTTCTTCGGCACCGATGACGGATTCCTGATCGCCCTCAATGCGAAAACCGGGAAGCCGGTTCCGGGCTTCGCCGACGAAGGCGAGCTCGAACTGAGGAAGGGCATGAAAGACAACCACCCCAACGCAACGTACGGGCTGAACGGCACCGCGATTGTCTACAAAAACCTGGTCATCACGGGCTCCCATGTGCAGGACAACGGCACTTTGGGCGGCAAGGGGGACGTGCGCGCCTGGGATGCATCCACCGGAAAGCTGGTGTGGACGTTCCACACCGTTCCTCAGCCGGGCGAAACCGGCCATGAGACCTGGCTCGACAATGGCTCGAACGGCGGGGGCTGGAAAGACCGCTCCGGAGTGAACGTCTGGAGCACCTTCACTCTCGACATGCAAACCGGAACGCTGCTGATGACGCTCGGCTCGCCCAGCGACGATCGCTATGGGGGCGATCGTCCCGGCGCGAATCTGTTCGGCAATTCGCTAGTGGCATTGGATGCCGCGACCGGTAAACTCAAATGGTATTTCCAAACCGTGCATCACGATCTCTGGGATACCGATCTGCCTCCGCAGCCCACGCTGGTCGATGTGGTTCACGACGGCAAGAAGATCCCCGCGCTGGTCCAGGCGGGCAAGACCGGGCTGATCTTCATCCTCGACCGCCGCGACGGCAAACCGATCTACGGCATGGAAGAGCGTCCGGTTCCGAAAGGCGACGTGCCCGGAGAGTGGTATTCGCCCACACAGCCGTTTCCGCTGAAGCCTCCGCCGCTGGCCCGAATGACGTGGAAGCGGGATGAGATTGCCGGGTTCACGCCGGAGCATCGAAAGTACTGCGAGGAATTATTCAAGGACGCGCACAATGACGGCCCGTTTGCTCCCGTGCGCATGACGGATACCGTGGTGTTTCCCGGACCGGATGGCGGCTTCAATTGGGGAGGCGGCAGCTTCGATCCCAAACTCGGTTACTTCTTCATCAATTCGCACGACCGTGGCGAAGTCACGCGGATGGTTGCTCAGACTCCCGGAACGTCCAAGCAGAAGGGCGATCCTGCCACGCAGCCGCTTTACGTTCGCAAGAACGCGGGGAACATGACGAATCCTGCCACCGGCTGGCCGTGTCAGTCGCCCCCGTGGGGCGAACTCTTCGCGATCAACGTGAACACCGGAGATGTCGCCTGGAGAATCCCGTTCGGCCGCGTCGAATCGCTGGAAGCTCTCGGGTTCAAGGACACCGGGGCATACAACATCGGCGGTTCCGTAGCCACCGCGGGAGGATTGCTGTTCATCGGTGCGACCAGCGATCGGTATTTCCACGCATACGAATCGAAAACCGGCAAGCTGTTGTGGGCAACCAGGCTGCCGGCGAATGGGTACGCCAATCCCATTACCTACCTGGGAAAGAACGGGAAACAATACGTTGCGGTGGTCGCAAACGAAACGGTGGTGGCATTCCGCCTGCCGTAACCGCGGATGAGCAAGCCATCCGGGGTCAGGAAGCCGCCCAGTAGATCTGTGTTATGCTTTTAAACGATACGTAACGATTAAGAACTGACGAGGAGTATCGATTCTCGAATGGCACTGGCGGGCGAAGCAAAGAGTAACGTGATCACGAAGTTCCGGATCCACAAGTCGGATACCGGCTCGCCAGAAGTACAGGTGGCTGTCCTCAGCCGGCGAATTCTGGACCTTCAGGAGCACTTTTCGTCGCATGCGAAAGATCATCATTCCCGCAGGGGTTTGCTACAGATGGTCGCGCGGCGGCGGCGGTTGCTGGATTATCTCCGCAGCCGGAGTCCGGAACGCTACAAGACTCTGATTACGAGTCTGGGCATCCGCCGCTAATTCATTCGTCGATCGGCTCGAAGCACTGGCCCTGGCGGCTGGAGCGTCCCTGCGGGAACCCCTCCAAAGTCTCCTCTTAATCAACTGAAGATTAAAGGACGATTTCACACATGTTGCATTCCGTTGAAGTAGACTTGGGCGGCGGCCGTACGATCACGCTCGAAACCGGGAAGATGGCCAAGCAGGCCAACGGTTCCGTCATCGTGCGCTCCGGCGAATCGGTAGTCCTGGTGACTGCCTGCTCGAACCCCGAGCCCAAGCCCGGAGCCAACTTCTTCCCCCTGACCGTCGATTACCGCGAGTACACTTACTCGGCCGGACGTTTTCCCGGCGGCTTTATCAAGCGCGAAGGCCGCATGTCGGAGAAGGAAACCCTCACCTGCCGCCTGATCGACCGCCCCATCCGCCCTCTGTTCCCGGAAGGCTACTCGAATGAAACCCAGGTGATCGGACTGGTGCTCTCGGCCGATCCTCTGCGCGACCCCTCCACGCTCGCCATCATCGGCGCGGGCGCGGCCCTGGCGATTTCCGACATTCCGTTCGACCATGTCCTGGCCGGTGTGCGCGTCGGCATGGTGGACGGCAAGCTGACCGCCAATCCCACCTACGAAGAGACCAAGGCGTCCAAGATCGGTATTGTCGTCGCGGGAACCGAAGGCGGTATCGTGATGGTGGAATCCGGCGCCCAGCAAGCCACCGAAGCAGAAGTCCTGGCCGCCATCGAATTCGGCCACGATTGCTGCAAGAAGATCGCCAAGGCCATCCAGGAGCTGGTGAAGAAGGCCGGCAAGAAAAAGCGTACCTATACGCCGCCGGTCGTCAATCAGGCGCTGTACGATCAGATTTCCAAGGCCGTCAGCGCCGAGCTGAAGGACGCGCTCAACACCCAGAAGTACGAGAAACTCGAAAGCTACTCGCGCGTCGACGCCTGCAAGAAGAAGGCGATGGAAGGGATTCCGGAAGAACAGGTCGCCGAAGCCAAGAAGTTGTTCGACGCCCTGAAGGAACGGATCTTCCGCGACGAGATGCTCAAGGAAAAACGCCGTCCCGATGGCCGCAAGTTCGACGAAGTCCGCAAGATCGAAGTCGAAGTGGGCGTGCTGCCGCGCACCCACGGCTCGGCGTTGTTCACCCGCGGCGAGACCCAGGCGCTGGTCACCGCCACGCTCGGCACCAAGGACGATGAGCAGCGCATCGAGCTGCTGGACTCCTCGGAGACCTCCAAGCGCTTCATGCTGCATTACAACTTCCCGCCGTTCAGCGTCGGCGAAGTGGGCTTCATGCGCGGCGCGGGCCGCCGCGAGATCGGGCACGGAGCATTGGCCGAGCGCTCGGTTGCCGCCGTGGTTCCCGACGACAAGACCTTCCCCTACACCATGCGCATCGTCAGCGACATTATGGAATCGAACGGTTCCAGCTCCATGGCATCGGTGTGCGGCGCGTCGCTGGCTCTGATGGACGCCGGCGCGCCCATTTCTTCACCAGTGGCGGGAATTGCGATGGGCCTGGTGCTCGAAGGCAAGGATTACGCGGTGCTGACCGATATCGCCGGCGCCGAGGATCACTACGGCGACATGGATTTCAAGGTCGCGGGAACCAAAGACGGCATCACGGCGCTGCAGATGGACATCAAGGTGCCGAACGTCACGCACAAGATCATGACGGAGGCGCTGGAGCAGGCCCGCAAAGCCCGCCTGCACATTCTGGACAAGATGAACGCCGTGATCGACACGCCGCGCACGACGATGTCGCCCTACGCGCCGCGCATCTTCACTCTGCAAATTCCCACTGACAAGATTCGCGAGCTGATCGGGCCCGGAGGCAAGGTGATCCGCGGGATCGTCGAAGCCACCGGCTGCAAGATCGACGTCGAGGACGACGGCAGCGTCAAGATCTTCTCCTCTGACGGTACCGCCGCTGACAAGTGCATCCAGATGGTCACCGACATCTGCGCGGTGGCCGAAGTGGGCAAGACCTACCTGGGCAAAGTGGTGCGTATCGTCGATTTCGGCGCGTTCGTTGAAATCTTCCCCGGCACCGACGGCCTGCTGCACATCTCCGAGATCTCGGAGAGCCGCATCAAGCAAGTGCGCGATGAGCTGAACGAGGGCGATCAGATCCTGGTAAAGGTTTTGGCGCTCGAAGGCAACAAGATCAAGCTCAGCCGCAGAGCGATCCTCAAAGAGGAGCGCGAGAAGCTCAAGCAGCCGGCGGAAGCCACCAAGGCTTAAGACTTCACTGGAAAAAGGGGACAGGCCCTAGGATTCTGCACGCCTGTCAGCGTGCTAGAACATCGCGGCCTGTCCCCTTTTTTAACCTTTCTCCACGATCACGGCAGTGCCGTAACACAGCACTTCGGTCACGCCGTTCATGACCTCCGTCGCGTCATAGCGTGCGCCGATGATGGCATTGGCGCCCAGGTCCATGGCGTGCTGGACCATCAGCTCGAACGCGTGCGAACGCGTTTTCTCGCACAGCTCGGTGAGCAGCGTGATGTTGCCGCCGACGATGGTCTGCAGACCGGCGCCGATGGTACCGAAGATCGAGCGCGAGCGCACGACAATGCCGCGCACCAATCCCAGGTTTCGCACGATGCGGTAGCCGTCCAGGGTGAAAGCGGTCGTTACCAGGTCATGGGTCATGTTTTGGATTATCTCGCAAGAATAGGCGGTGTCTCAGCTTGAGAAAGGACCGCCTTCGCAAACCCAGTAATCGCGGCTGACTGGATCAGCTCTTCTAACTTAGTTAACGTTGGCCGCTCTCCTCTAAATGCACAAAGATGGCAATAGTCCCAGGTCCCTACTGCCTGAATCGGTGACAGTACAACCCACATGCCGCAGAGTGGGTGCGTAGATTGTTCGAGCCGACCCAACGCCACCTTGAAATCCTTGTTCTCCGCGCTCGTTATCTCAAGGTCGAATGGGGCTGGCACCTCCAGTTGCGCTCCGGACGAGTCGCTCCATCCCCAGCCATAAATCGGTTGGACGTGCATTGTGACTAATGATATTGTGCCCACAGATCGGTGGGTATTTCCGGATCGATTCTTGCTCAACGCAATCTTCCATCGTCTCCGCCACTTGGCACTCCAGGTCACTTCCGATGAGACTCCATGCTGATATCTTCAAACCAAGGAGTTCGCGCGCTCTGCCATTGGAGAGCCGGATCGGCCAGGCGCCACATTCTAGACACTCTGGTGCAAGGCCTGCGTATCAGTGGATGTCGCCGGTACAGTCACCGGACTCCCGCCGTGGGGAGTAAACGCGCGCGGCACTGGGGCCCCAAAAAGGAAGGTCGATTTAGGTTTACTGCCCGGCTGAGGCGATGACGGAGGGACGCTTCGCGAAGTAGTTGGTTGCGTCCAGGTTCTTATACACGTTGCCCGCGACGCCCGCGGCCGCAGGACCGCTCACCGCGCTTCCGCCCGTCAGCAGCACCACCACGACCAGGCGCTGATTGTTCACTTCCGTGAACGATCCGAACCAGCCCAGGTGCGTCGGCGTGCGCGTATCGGTGCACGTTCCGGTCTTGCCGTAGATGGGCTCATTAGGATCGAAGCCGATGCGGCGAGCCGTTCCATATTCCACAGCCCCCATCATGCCGGGCTTGATTTCGGGAATCAGGTTATCGATGTCCAGGCGGCGCTTCACCTGGGGAATCATGACGCCGGCATCCTCGCGGCTCTTCGGATACTGCAGGTAGTACAGCGTGCCGCCGTTCGCCACCGCGCCCATCAGTCCGGCCATTTCCAGCGGCGTGATGGTGATCCCGTCGCCGAAGCTGGTCATCATGCCCATGCCGCTCTTGGGCGTCTCGGCAGGCAGGATGCCGGGTTGCTCTTCGGGAATATCCAGGCTGGCTTTCTCGCCCAAGCCGAACAAGCGCGCGTAGTAGCTCATGCGCTCGAATCCCAGCTTCTCGCCCAGGCTGGCGAAATAATAATTGTTGGATCTGGCCAGAGCCTCGGTCATAGCCACCTTGGTGTTGCCGTAAATCCGGATTTTAGTGAGGCGATCGATCACCGTCTCGCTCAGCGCGGCCAGCGCGACCGGCACTTTGATCGTGGAACAGGGCTGGTATCCGCTCTTGTAGGCCAGCTTCTGATTGACGATGGTCAGGATTCGTCCGGAATCGGCGTCCGCCACCACCACCGAGCCATTCAGCCGGCCCAGCGCACTCACGGCCGCGTTGCGCGCGACCAGATCGTCGCCTTCGGTGACATCGCCCTCGGTGGACACGGCGTAATTCGGCACTTGCCAGGGACCCCGGCGGACAGCGGCTGTTTTCCGGACCACTTTCTTCACGCGAACGGAGGCCACCGGCTTGGCGAGCACGCCCGCGGCCCTCACAGGCGCGGCTTTCCGGACCCGGGTACGTTTCTTCGCTGTGGTTTTCTTGGTGGATTGCTTGGCGCGCGGCGATGTTGTGGCGCCCTGTAGCAGGGTGGCAGCCGCGGCGGCCAGTACAGTCAGGAATCGGACGATGACCTGGCGTTTAAGATGCAAGCAGACTCTCTCTTACATGGATTTTCGAGATCGGGCTGAAACAAACATTCTCCACCATGTTGCGTCTCACGGTCAAGTACAGCCTTCCCTTGAGTCTATCGTCAGACCAACCCCTGGCCTTGAGCCCGCGCCGGCAAAGCGCTGAGCACAAAGGTGCATCATAGGAGTGATACGCTAAGACGTTGACCGCCAGCACCCAACAAGCCACTCCCCGGGAACTGGTCATCCGTGACCTGGATGGCCAAACCACCACCATAGCCCTGGATCGCGACCGCATCACACTCGGCCGCTCCAGCGCGAACGAGCTCAGTTATCCGGACGATATCGGACTCTCGCGCCAGCACCTGGCACTGACGGGCCGCGGCGGCCAATGGACGGTGGAGGATCTGGGCAGCAAGAACGGAACGCTGCTGAACGGCGTCCGCATCGAAAAGGTCATGCCCTTCGTGCCGGGCGATCGCGTTTCGGCGGGACACCTGACCATCGAATTCTCCGAGTCCGGCAGCGCCAACCAGAACACCGTGATGTTCGTGGATAACAAGGAGCAATTCTCGAACAGCGCCACCACGGTGGTCGCCAGCCTGGATGGGGTCCTGGGATCGCAGGCGGACGATCTCAACAAGACCACCGTGATGCAGGGCAGCCCCCAGATGCGCGCGCTGATCCGCGCCGGGCGCGAGCTCGCCGGACATCGTCCTCTGGCGGAGCTATTCCCGCTGATCATGGACTTGTCGGCGGAGGCCGTGATGGCCGGGCGCGGCGTCCTGATGACGCTCGACGGCGATCAGCTCAACGTGCGCGCGGCGCGCGGCGCCGGCTTCAAGATCTCTTCCACCGTTCGCGACCGCGTGCTCAAGCAAAAAGAGTCCCTGCTGGTGCGCGATGCGCAACTCGACCAGGCCCTGCGGGAACACATGAGCATCGTCGAGCAGAAAGTCCGCAGCATGATCGCGGTGCCGCTGCAAACCAATGACCGCGTGATCGGGCTGATCTACGTGGATTCCCCCAACGCCATTCGCGAATTCACGCGCGAGGACCTGAACCTACTGACCGTGATGGCCAACGTCGCAGCCATCCGGATCGAGCACGCGCGCCTGAACGAAATCGAAGAAGCCGAGCGCGCCATGGCCAAGGAGATGCACCAGGCCGCGCTCATCCAGCAACAGTTGCTGGGATCGGCGCCCGCGGTCGAAGGCATGGACATCGGCGCGAAAACCGTGGCATCGCGCGCGGTGGGCGGCGACTATTACGATTTCATCCAGTATCCGGATGGCCGTGTCGCCATCATGGTCGGCGACGTGGCCGGGAAAGGCATGCCCGCCGCTCTGCTGATGAGCAGCCTGCAGGCCCGCGTGCACGTGGTGTTCGAGGAGCCCGACCATCTGGCCCAGAAGATGACCCGGCTCAACAAGGGCACCTGCGCCAACTGTCCCGACAACCGCTTCATCACCTTTTTCACTTGCATCGCCGATCCCAAGAGCGGCGACGTGGTTTACACCAATGCCGGGCACAACCCGCCGCTGGTGGTGCGGGCCAAGGGCGGATTTGAAACCTTGCAGGGCGCCGGTGGCATGATTCTGGGAATCCTCCCCATGGCCCAATACCAGGAGGCGAACATCACCTTGAATCCGGGCGATATCCTGGTTCTGTTCAGCGACGGCGTGACCGAAGCAGTGGACCCGGAGGATCACGATTTCGGTGAGGAACGGCTGGCCAACCTGGTGGCCTTACTGCGCGACCGGCCCGCGGCCGAGATCGTCGAGGAGGTTCATCGCGCCGTACACGCCTTCACGCAAGGAGCCCCGGCCGCCGATGATATTACCGTCGTCGTCGCCCGGCGGCTGTAGCACTGTAGAATAGGGGTAGCAGCCCTGAATGCCCGCCCAAGTTGATCTCTCCAAGCTAAGTGTTCGCCAGTTCGCCGAGCGGTTCAAGAGTGAAATGATCCCGCTCAGCAACACCTTCTCCTATTTCTGCGCCTCGGTCCCGCTGAGCGAAGAAGATCTGAAGGAGTATCTGGAAGAGCCGGTAGCGGCCCTGCCCCCCGGAGTCGCGGCCGCGCTGCCCAAGATCTCGATTCTCCTGGTTCCCTACCTCGAACGGGGCAATGGCGAACGAGCCAGCGCCGCAAAGACAGGCGCAAGAGAGAACAATCGAGGCAAACCCGCCGCCGCGGAGTACGTATCCATCGAGAAGCCGCTGCACGGCCGCATCTCCGCCGCCACCCAGCTCAGCCTGGGCGGAGAAACCGTTCTGGCCTTCGCGCTCAAGGATCAGGAAGTCGCGGAGTATCATTACCGCTTTTATCACCTGCTGGCCACCGTTCTGGGAGAGCAGTGGACCGACGCCGTCGAAACCGGCTACAGCCGGGTGATGCGGGATGAGCTGAATTCGGACGTTCACGGAGAGGTGGACGAGGCCAGCTGGAGGCTCAAGCAGGCCCTCCGGCGCTCCCAGGCAGCCATGAGCGCCAAGGCGTTTCGAGCCTACGCCCGCCAGTCTTTTATCGATACCCTGACTCTCTACCTGCACGGCATTTGCTGCGACATCGACGTGGATACCGGCCCTCGCCAGCTTCCCAGCCGCTATCTCCGCAAACGTCTGTTGCTGCTGCAGGAGCTGTTCCCGCCCCCACACGGCTACGCGGTATTTCCAGAGCAGCTGGGGGCTTGACCGCCCGGCGGACGGGAAGCGTTCCAAAAAGGTTTACATGTTGCTGATTTTTAATATTGACAGGTGTGGTATCCTCGTCCGATAACGGGTTCGCTTTCTGGTTGTTTTAGGGTGTAGAGAGCGGGGATTACGGATACGTGTGCGGGATTGCCGGGTTCACACATCTCAAAAAAACGCCTGATCCAGACCGGATCTGGGAAATCACTCGATCGCTGATTCATCGCGGCCCCGATCAACAGGGTGTGTGGGAATCGGCCGACGTGTCGCTGGGCGCCGTCCGGCTCAAGATCATCGATCTGGAACATGGCGATCAGCCCATGGCCAGCGACGATGGCGGCACCGTTCTGGTCTTCAACGGCGAGCTTTACAACCATCTGGAGCTGCGCCGGGAACTGGAGCAGGCAGGCCACCGGTTCCACTCGCGCTGCGATACGGAAACCGTGCTGCACGCATTTCTCGAATGGGACATCGAGGCTTTTCGGCGGTTCCGCGGGATGTTTGCCGCGGCCTTCTGGACCCAATCGGAAAAGCGCCTGGTTCTGGTGCGCGATCACACCGGGATCAAGCCCCTGTACTTTGCCCGCCGCCGGGAAAACATTTACTTCGGCTCGGAGCTGAAAGCGATCTTGCCGCATCCCGAGATCGACCGTTCGATCGATCTGGCGGGCCTGGCGGATTATCTTTCGCTCAACTACGTTCCCGGACCCAGGACTCTGGTCGAGGGTATCGAAAAGCTCCGGCCGGGCACCTGGCTCGAATGCCGGGCGGGTACCGTCACCAGCGGCGAGTATTGGCGGCTGGAGTTCAAACCCGATCCCAAGCGAGACTTGGCCTCAGCCAAAGAGGAACTGGACGGGCTGCTTCGCTCGGCCGTCCGCGAGCAGCTGGTTTCCGACGTTCCCCTGGGCGTGTGGTCGAGCGGAGGCCTGGATTCGTCCACCATATTGCACTATGCCAGCGAGACGGCGCGGGGGCGTTTGAAGACCTTCTCGGTGTCGTTCCAGGGGCGCTCGTTTGACGAGAGCCGCTACTTTCGGGAAATCGCGCAGGCCTATGGCACCGATCATCATGAGTTCGATCTGAATCCGGAAGCCGATCTTGCTTCCGCGGTCGAGGATATCCCGTATTATTCCGACGAGCCCAGCGCGGATGCCGGCGCTCTCCCGGTTTGGTTTCTTTCCAAGATGTGCCGGCGTCACGTGACCGTGGCTCTTTCCGGGGACGGGGCCGACGAACTGTTCGGAGGCTACAAAACCTATTTGGCGGATCGCTACTCCCAGCGCCTCCGCCGTCTGCCGCCGGGAATTCTCCGATTCGGGGAAAGAACCGCCCGGCTGTTGCCGGTTTCGAGCGAGAAGATCGGTCTGGACTACAAGATCACCCGCCTGCTGCAGGGATCTCTGCTCGATCCCATCGAGGCTCACTTCTTCTGGAACGGCACGTTTTCGCGCAGCGAGCAAGGGAACCTGCGAAATGGCTGGGACGTCTCGGCCGATGTCGACGCGGGCGGCCGGGGGAGCGCCGGCACGGGCCTGAGCCGCTTCCTGTGGATGGATCAGCTGTGCTATCTGCCCGATGACATCCTGGTCAAGGTCGACCGCATGAGCATGGCGCATTCCCTGGAAGTACGCCCGCCTTTCCTCGATCATCGGATCGTCGAATTCGCCGCACGGCTTCCGGAGAACCTCAAGATCCGCGGGGGCCGCTTGAAATTTGTCTTGCGGGAACTCATGAAGGATCGTCTGCCGCGGTCGGTGGTGCGACGCAGCAAGGAAGGCTTCGATATCCCGACCCATGACTGGTTCCGGACCATTCTGCGGCCGCTGCTGCTCGACACGCTGAACGAGCACAGCGTCCGGGAATCCGGCATTCTCTCGTGGCCCGCGGTGGACTCCGTTATTCGCGCACACCTGGATCGCCGTGCTAATCTCGGTTATCACTTATGGGGACTCGTGGTTCTGTTCCTCTGGATGAAACACTGGGGAATCACGGCACCGTCTCGCGTCGAGGAACATCAAGCGATTCCAGTGGGCCTGCGTACCTCGGCCTGATCGTTGTTCTGGTCGCAGCGATCGTTTTCCTGGGCTGCATCGTCAGCCCGCCGTCGCTCATGGACGACGTCGACGCGGTCCAGGCGCAGATTTCCCGCAACATGCTCGATTCGGGCGACTGGGTGACGGCCCGCCTGGACGGAGTCGCCTACCTCGAAAAATCTCCACTCAAGTACTGGATGATCGCGACGGCGTTCAAAGTGCTCGGCGTGCATGATTGGGTGGCGCGTTTGCCGGTGGCGCTTTCCGCCGTGTTGCTGTGCTGGCTGACCTATCGCATGGGTGGGTGGGCATTCTCACGCGTCTCTGGTCAATGGGCCGGAATGTATGCGGGCCTGACGCTGGCCACCTGCGTAGGCCTGTTCCTGTTCACCCGCATCCAGATTCCCGACGTCGCCGTGACCGCGACCATCGCGCTGGCGATGTGGGCCTTTCTGCGGGCGCTCGATCAGGACGAAACCCGGCCAGGGCTATGGAGCGCCGTCATGGCAGCCGCGATCGGAACCGGACTGCTACTGAAGGGTCTGATCGCCGCGGTGTTTCCCATCGCCGCCATGCTGCTGTTCCTGGGCTTCACGGGCGAATGGAAATCGCGCGAGACACGTTGGGAGAGCTGGCGCCGGCTGCATGTATTCCGCGGAATTGTCATCGCTCTGGCGATCGCCGCGCCCTGGCACATCCTGGCCACGATCCGGAATCCGCCGTACTTCGATTTCACGATGCACAGCGGGCCGGGCGAGTATCGCGGTTTCTTCTGGTTCTATTTTTTCAACGAGCACATCCTGCGCTTTTTGAATTTGCGGTATCCGCGCGATTACAACACCGTTCCGCGCCTGTACTTCTGGTTGCTCCACCTGCTGTGGCTGTTTCCCTTTAGCGTGTACCTGCCGGCCACCATCAAGCTGAGTTATCGCCCCGTGGATCGCGCGTCTTCCCTGAACCGAGCATCAAGAATGCGGCTGCTGTGCCTGTGCTGGGCTGGATTCCTGCTGGTGTTCTTCACCTTCTCCTCCACTCAGGAATACTATTCGATGCCGTGCTATCCGGCCCTGGCGTTGCTGATCGGCAGCGCGCTGACCGAGCCGCGAGCGGCCGCGTGGATTCGCAAAGGGCACATCGCGCTGGCCGTGGTCGCGACGCTGGCATTGGCCGCAATCGCCTTCATCCTGTCGCAGGTGTGGAATCTTCCCGCGCAGGGCGATATTTCGCGCGCGCTCACGCAGCATCCCGAGGCGTATACGTTGTCGCTCGGCCACATGGGCGATCTGACGATGGCATCGTTCGCCTATCTGCGCATTCCCTTGCTGCTGGCGGGCCTCGGATTCCTGGTGGGCGCGATTTCCGCCTGGCGAGGCAAGCTTTCGGGCACGATTCTGGGCGCTGTGATCATGATGATTTTGTTCATCCATGCCGCGCGTCTGGCGCTGGTGGTGTTCGATCCGTACCTGGCCTCACGCCCCTTGGCGGAAGCCCTCAATCGCGAGCCTCGCGGCACGTTGATTCTCGATGACCAGTACTATACATTCTCTTCTGTCGTCTTTTATGCCGAGAAGTATCATGGCCAGCGGCTGCTGTTGTTGAACGGCCGCGTCAACAATCTGGAATATGGCTCGTATGCTCCGGACGCTCCGCGCGATGTGTTTATTGACGATCCGGGATTCCGCGACCGTTGGCTTTCGCAGGATCTGTACTACATCTGCGTGGAAAAACCTCAAGTGGAACGCCTCGAGAAGCTCGTAGGACGTGAAGCGCTCCATCCCGTGATCGAAAGCGGCGGAAAATTCGTGTTCCGCAATCGCGCCTAGCGAAGCGCGCCAGAAAAAGCCGTGCGAATTACGATTGACGCGACCTCGGCTCTTCTCCGCAGCGCGGGGGTGAAAGGCTACACGTATCACTGGCTGCGCAGTCTTCGCCGGCAAGCCGATCCCGGAGAAGAGATTCGCGCGTTCCCGCTGCTCAAGGAGTGGACGCGGCTGGATCACGAACATTCCGCGCTGCCGCTCGCGCCCACGGTCCTTCGCCTCGGTTTGTTGCATTCCGCGAACGTACTTGGCCCTCCGGTCCTGGATCTGCTCTTGCGCGGAACCGACGTTTTTCATGCCGGCAACCTGGTGCGACAGGCCCCACGCAAAACGCGCCTGACCGCGACCATCCACGATCTGACGTCCTGGATCATGCCGGAAGTTCACACTCCAGCGACCTTGCGCGCGGACCGGACCTTCGAGGAACGCATCCTGAAACGAGCGCATGGGCTGATCGCGGTTTCCGAAAACACACGGCAAGACGCGATTCGCATGCTGGGGATCGAGCCCGCGCGAATCCGCACCATCCATTCCGGAGTCGCCGAAGAGTATTTCGACGCCCGCCCGCACGCACGCAAAAAACCCTATGTCCTTTTCGTCGGGACCATTGAGCCCCGCAAGAATTTGGACACTCTGCTCGATGCCTGGCAGTCCGTGAGACAAGACCTCCGCGAGCACTTCGATCTGGTCATCGCGGGTCCCGAGGGGTGGAATTCCGCCGCCACCATGGCGCGCATCCGCCAGCAAGCTGCCTATTTGGGTTACGTGCCGGAGGCGGACATGCCGGGCCTGGTAGCAGGCGCGGCGCTTTTTGTTTATCCCTCTCTGTACGAAGGTTTTGGATTCCCTGTAGTCCAGGCCATGGCGGCTAACGTTGCTGTACTCTGCTCAGGGACCTCGTGTCTGCCGGAGATCGCCGGTGATGCCGCAGCGTATGTCGATCCGCGCAGCTCCTCCGAAATGGTGGCGCAGTTGACGCGGCTGCTCGAATCGCCAGAGGAGCGATCAAGGCTCTCGCAACTGGGTCGCGCCAAGGCGGAATGCTATCGCTGGGAGCGATGCGCGCAGGAATCGCTCGCGTTCTTCCGCGAGATTGCAGGCTCTTAGGATTAAGGAACCGGGGTGAGGCCGTGGCGCCGCATCACTTGTGCGATGGCCGCGGGATCGGGCGGCCCGCCGGCCGCAGCCTTGGCAACCGCCGCGATTTCGCGGAAGTAATCAGGGCTGAGGATGCCAGGAGTGACGACTGCGAGCATCTTGGCGCCGGCCGCATGACCGTTGTCGAAGCGATGGACCGCTCCGCGAGGTATGCAGAGCACCTCGCCCGGACCGACTTCGATCCGTCTTCCGTCCACCGTCCAGGTCAGCACGCCCTGAAGACCGTAGATCGTCTCTTCGTAAGCGTCATGACTGTGCGCGACAGGCACCTTCGCGCCCGCTGGAACATCAAATTCGAACATCGCGACCGAACCGCCCGATTCCTTGCCCTCAAGCAGGAATCGAATCGCTAACTGCCCGGCCCTAATCTCTTCTTGTTTGTCCATATGAGTGTCGCGTTACTTGCCTGCCGGCCCAATGCCGAAATCCCACACCTGCCAGTTGAGCGCGCCGTCGGTGTACTGCACCAGCGCGTATTCGCCGGGCTCCAGCGGCTGCTCCGGCCAGATCTTGTACATTCTATCGGACACCTGCTTCTTGAAGGTCGCCATCAGCTTCAGATCTTCGACGACTTCGTTACTCACCGGCAGAATGCTGATGTTTTCGAGCAAACGCGCGTTCTTCTTCCTGGACAGCTTGATGATCGCGAACCGCTCATCGTCCGACAGGCGCATGTAAAACTCGGGCTTGTCGCCAGTGGCACGGTAAGCCGCCGTGTCTCCCTTGATCTCCACCGTGCTCTTGCCGGGCACGATCGGAACCGGCGCCAGCACCTTCAAAATGGTCCGGCCTTTGCTGGAATTGACCTCGACTTCGGCCGCCTTGAGCGACTGGATCTTGTCCCCGCTGGCGTAGTAGACGCCGGGTTCCTCCGGCACGCGAGCCTCTTCCTTACGCTCGGCGTGGATCGCATTGTCCTCGACAGCCTGTTCCTTGGCGTCGGCCGCGATGGCGGCTTCACGCTCAGCGGCATCCTTCTTGGTGCGATCCAGATCCACCAGTTCGAGCGGGATCTCTTCCCAATCGCCGCGCTCGGTGCTGTAGTAGCGGACGCGATCGGAAAGCACCTGATATTCGCGCACGATCTGGTAATCGCCGTCCTTGAGATACAGCCGGCTGGTGGCGCCAAAAGCGGCCACAGCCACTGCCATCAGGATGCTGAGACGGAGCAACATACCGTTCTGCCTTTATTATGGATGAATTGTATATGGAAGACTCGTGCGCATAGGGTTACACACGTCGATCGCGGGCGCGCTGGAAAGATCCGCGCTCAAAGCCGCCGAGCTGGGGGCGAACACCTTCCAGATTTTCTCCTCCAGCCCGCGCCAGTGGAAGGCCTCGGTGCCGAGTGTTCCGGCGATCCGCTTGCTGAACCAAGCACGCGAGAAACACGACCTGTATCCGCTGGCGATTCACGACAATTACCTGATCAACCTCGCCTCGGCGCACGAAAAGATCCGCAAGCTCTCGATCGAGGCGTTCCGCGGCGAGCTGGAACGTGCCGTGGCCATTGGCGCCGAGTACCTGATCGCGCATCCCGGCAACTACAAGGGCCACACCGTCGAGCAGGGGATCATGCATTTTCTCGAAGGCGTCGGCAAGGCGGCTCGCGGGTTGAAGCTGGGGACCCTGATGTTGCTGATCGAGAACACGGCCGGCGCGGGCGCGCAACTCGCGGGAAATTTGAAGAGCTGCACGTGATGCGTGAATTCGCGCCCAAGCTGACCGACGTCCCCATTGGATTCTGTCTGGACACCTGCCATTTGTTGGCAAGCGGTTTCGATATCGCCAATGCCGCCGGGCTGCGTGAGATGGTGGCCGAAGCCGATCGCCTGCTGGGGCTCGAAAACGTGCGTGTGATCCACGCCAACGATTCCAAGGGCGCCCTGGGATCGCACCTCGACCGGCATCAGAATATCGGCAACGGGTATATTGGATTAGACGGGTTTCGCCGCATCCTGCATCACCCTAAGCTCCGCTCCAAAGCCTTTATTTTAGAAACGCCGATGGACGACGGCTGGGACAAGAAAGATCTCGACACCCTCAAAACATTATGGAAGAAACCGCCCCGGACCCGACCCGCTACGACCACAACCAAATCGAGCTGAAGTGGCACGAGCGCTGGAACAACGACCCGAACCTGTACAAGGCGGCGGCCGATTCTACACTGCCCAAGTACTACGTGCTCGAAATGCTGCCATATCCAAGCGGGGCGCTGCACATCGGGCATATTCGCAACTACGCCATCGGTGACGCGCTCGCCCGCTACATGTGGATGAAGGGGTACAACGTCCTGCACCCGATGGGCTGGGACGCGTTCGGTCTGCCGGCCGAAAATGCTGCGATTAAAAACAATCGGCAGCCTTACGAATGGACCAAGTCCAACATCGCCGAGATGAAGCGGCAGCATCGCCGCATGGGTTTCAGCTACGACTGGGATCTGGAAATCACCACCTGCGAGCCCGAGTATTACCGCTGGAATCAGTGGTTCTTTCTCAAGATGCTGGAGCGCGGCCTGGCGTATCGCAAGAACGCGTTAGTGAACTGGTGCCCGGAATGCGGCACGGTGCTGGCGAATGAGCAGGTGGTCGACGGCTGCTGCTGGCGGCACGAAACGACTCCGGTCGAGCAGAAGACGCTGGAACAATGGTTCCTGAAGATCACCGCATACGCGGATGAATTATTGAGCGCCATTGACGAGAAGCTCGAAGGGCACTGGCCGGATCGCGTGCTGTCGATGCAGCGGAATTGGATCGGCAAATCCGTGGGCTCGGAGATCGATTTCAAGCTGGCGAACAGCGGTGAGCCCATTCGCGTGTTCACCACGCGCGTCGATACGATTTACGGCGCGACTTGCGTGATCCTCGCGCCTGAGCATCCTCTGACCGGTAAATTGCTGGATGAGGCCGGGCGCGCGCGCGCCAAGCAGATGATCGACAGCCGGGCCTCCAAGGGTCCGGGCGATATCGATAAAGACGGCCATTTCACCGGGCATTACGCCGTCAATCCTTACAGCGGCGAAAAAGTTCCCATCTGGATCGGCAACTTCGTGCTGATGGGCTACGGAACCGGCGCCATCATGGCGGTCCCGGCGCACGACGAACGCGATTTCGAATTCTGCAAGACCTACGGGATCCCGATTCACCCGGTGATCAGCCCCGTGGGCGGTTTGCTCGATGAGAATCCGAAAACCGCTTTCACGGAGGACGGGATCGTCGCGCACTCCGGCGAATTTTCGGGCCTTCCCAGCGCCGAAGCGCGCGCGCGGATGAATCGGAAAGCCGAGAACGAAGGATTCGGCAAGGCCGCCGTCACCTATCGCATCAAGGATTGGGGCATTTCACGGCAGCGCTACTGGGGCACGCCGATCCCGGTGATCCATTGCCCGAAGTGCGGCGTGGTTCCGGTGCCAGAAAAAGATCTGCCGGTGATCCTGCCGGTGGACGTGCAACTCACCGGTAAGGGCCGCTCACCGCTAGCGGACGTGGCCTCGTTCGTGAACGTGAAGTGTCCCAAGTGCGGCGGCGACGCGCGCCGCGAGTCCGACACCATGGACACGTTCGTCGATTCGTCCTGGTATTTCTACCGCTATTGCGATCCCAGGAACTCGCAGGCTCCGTTCGATTCGAAGAAGATCGCGTACTGGTTTCCGATCGATCAGTACATCGGCGGCGTGGAGCACGCTATCTTGCACCTGATCTACTCGCGCTTCTTTACGAAGGTCATGCGTGACATCGGCGTCATCTCCAACGACGAGCCCGCCGCGCGCCTGTTCACCCAGGGCATGGTGATCAAGGACGGCGCCAAGATGTCCAAGAACAAGGGCAACGTGGTGAGCGCCGATGAAATGATCGAGCGCTTTGGCGCGGACACCGGACGCGTGTTCGAGCTGTTCGCCGCGCCTCCCGAGAAGGACATGGACTGGACCGATACGGGCGCGGAAGGGGCTTACCGGTTTCTGAGTCGCGTGTTCCGCTTCGTCGTCCGCAATGTGGGCCGCCTTACAAAAAGCGGTCCAGAGGGGAATCCGGAAGCCGATCGGCGCGCGTTGCGCAAGCTGCATCAGACCATCCGCAAAGTCACCGAGGATTTCGACAATCGGTGGCACTTCAACACGTCCATTGCCGCGCTGATGGAGCTGATCAATACCTTGTACGACGAGGAAGCAGGCCTTTCGGCGGCGGCGCTGGGACAAATTCTTCCCTCGCTTTCGCTCCTATTAGGACCGTTCGCGCCGTATCTCGCCGAGGAGCTATGGGAGCAGCTCGGCCGTAAGGGTCCCGTGTTCCGGCAGCCCTGGCCAGTCTACGATGAGGCACTCACCAAGGAGGATGCCGCCGACATCGTCTTGCAGGTGAACGGCAAAGTTCGCGGCCGCCTGTCGCTCCCGTTTGGCACCTCGGAAGACGAGCTGAAGAAGCTTGCTCTGGCGGATCCGAAGACGCAGCCGTTCCTTGAAGGGAAGCAAGTGGTGAAGGTGATCGTGGTGCCGGATAAGCTAGTCAATATCGTCGTGAAGTAACGGTCCTGTGTAGTCTATAGAGGTGGCTCGGGCTATTCACCTTCAGACGGAAAATGCTGAGACGCTATGCGGCCGAAAAGGGGATTCCGTCACTGACCGATCGGCCGTGACCTGTAAGAACTGCCTCAAGAGAATTGAGATCGCGAGTCGGCCGCCGCGACTGGACCGGAAGGCTTCCGAGACTGCGCCCCGTGCGTCGAGATCGTTTTTCACTAAAATCGCGGGGGTAACGCACCCAAACGACGACGGCTCCCGCCGTCAACAGATTATCGGGCGGTGCTCTAGAGGAGAAAGCGTGATCCTGCTGTGAGAACCACAGAATCCCTTCGACGCCGGTGCTATTAAAGTAGTGCGCTCAAATGGAGAGCAACTCGGATATCTGCCCGGACACGTCTCGCGCGGTGGCGATTCAAGTGGTCTCGCATACCAGATGGATGGTGGAACAGTGTACCAATGCCGGATCACTGCAATCACGGGAGGTGGCCCTGAAAAGAGTTTGGGAGTCAACATCGAGATCACGGACGCGCCGGGGTTTGAGAGCATTCTTCGGGAGCAGTACGTTCCTGTAGATCCAGTGCCTGGACGGATTCCGACCAGCGTGTGGCTGCTTCTTGTAGCGGCAATCATGCTCATTCTGTTTTCATTGATTACAGGCAAGTGCTGAGGTCTGCCGTACTATAGTTCTGTAAGTACTAGACATTCAAGGTTGCCAGCATCCTCAAGACTCTCAACCCTTCTGTCGAACTCCCTCTTAGCGAGATCCTGTAATCAAATCGTAAGGTCGAAATTTCGACCCTGTAGAATGGGAGTAGGATGTCCATAGCAGACTCCATAGCGATGCGAGCCGTCGACCTCTCTAAGGTCTACCGATCCGGCGAGTCCGAGCTGGTCATTTTCGACCACCTCAACCTCGAAGTTGCCCAGGGCGAGCAGGTCGCGCTGGTGGGCGAGTCCGGCGCGGGCAAGAGCACGTTGCTCCACTTGCTCGGAGGTCTGGACACACCAACGAAGGGTACGATATACTTCGGGCAGAACAACATATGCCGGCTTCCGGCGGATGAACTGGCGAAGTTCCGCAATCGGGAATTGGGATTTGTATGGCAGATTCAATCGCTTCTGGCCGAATTCACGGCCGTGGAGAACGTGATGATGCCGCTGCTGATCCGGGGTCAAGCTAGAGAAGAAGCGGAACCAGTCGCATTAGCGAGGTTGAATGAAGTGGGCTTACGAAACCGCGCTGAGCATCGTGCGGGTGAGCTTTCGGGCGGAGAACAGCAGCGAGTGGTACTGGCCCGCGCGCTGGTCGGCGACCCCCGCGTCCTTTTGGCCGACGAACCCACCGGCAATCTCGACTACCGGACCGGCGAGATGATCATGGACTTGCTCCAGGATCTGCATCGATCCCGGCAGTTGACCTCGCTGCACGTCACTCACAACTTCAATTTTGCGCGCCGCGCGGACCGGACCCTCACTCTGGAACGCGGCCACTTGGCGTCTTTGCCAGTTCAGGACCAGGGATCTCGGGAGCAAGGCAGGAACTATGTTTGAACGGTATACCGAAAAAGCCCGGCGAGTGATTTTCTTCGCCCGTTACGAGGCCAGCCAGTTTGGAAGCCCCTGCATCGAGACGGAGCATCTATTGCTCGGCCTGTTGCGGGAAGACAAAGTTCTCACGAATCGTTTTTTGCGCTCGAGCGCGGCAGTGGAATCCATTCGTAAGCAGATCGAGGCGCAAACCACCTTGCGGGAAAAGGTGTCGACTTCCGTCGATCTTCCTCTCAGCCATGAATGCAAGCGCGTGCTTGCGTATGGCGCGGAGGAAGCCGAACGGCTCAACCACAAGCACATCGGAACGGAGCATCTCCTTCTCGGGCTCCTGCGCGAAGAGAAGTCTTTCGCGGCGGATATTTTGCACGAGCGCGGACTGCGGCTGACGCAGGTTCGCGAAGAGATCGCTCGGTCGAGCTCGGAGAAAATGTCCTCTAATCGCCCCAAGGAAAGCTCTTTACTGAGCGAATTCAGCCGCGACCTGACGCAGGCCGCGATGGACGGTTTGCTCGATCCCCTGGTCGGCCGCGACTACGAGCTCGAGCGCGTGACGCAGATCCTGTGCCGCCGCACCAAGAACAATCCGGTGCTGATCGGCGAGCCGGGCGTGGGCAAGACCGCCATCGTCGAAGGCTTGGCCCAGCGCATCGCCGACGGCGACGTGCCGTCGTTCCTGGCCGATAAACGGATCCTCGCTCTGGATCTTTCCCTGATCGTCGCGGGCACCAAGTACCGCGGGCAGTTTGAAGAGCGCTTGAAGACCATCATGAAGGAATTGATGGAGCATCAGAATGCCATCATCTTCATTGATGAGCTGCATACCCTGGTCGGCGCGGGATCGGCCGAAGGTTCGCTCGACGCCGCCAATATCCTGAAGCCGGCGCTTTCGCGCGGCGAAATCCAGTGCATCGGCGCGACCACGCCCGCCGAGTATCGGAAGTCCATCGAGAAAGATCGTTCGCTCGAGCGGCGCTTCCAGGCCGTGAAGGTTCCTCCGCCCAACGAAGAGGACGCCACCCGGATCCTGTTCGGCATCAAGGAACGCTACGAAAAATTCCACGCGGTGGCCTATACCGACGAAGCCATCGAGAACGCGGTGCACGCTTCCACGCGGTTTATTCCCGACCGTTTCCTTCCGGACAAGGCCATCGATCTGATCGACGAAGCCGGTGCGCGCGTCAAACTGCGCCAGACCACGCTTCCCGGCGAGGTGGCCGACATTCAGAAGAGCATCAAGTTCATCGTGCATCGCATGGAGAGCGCCATCGCGAATCACGAGTTCGAAAAGGCCCGCTTCTACTCCGATGAGGAGCGCAAGAAGCGCGAAGATCTGCGCGTGCTGCGCGAGAAGTACAACCTGGACGACACCTCTACGGGCGTGGTGACCAAGGACGATATCGACGACGTGGTCGCGCGCTGGACCGGCATCCCCATGACGGCCATCCGCGAGGAGGAAGTCTCCAAGCTACTGCGGATCGAGGAAGATCTGCATACCCGGATCATCAGCCAGGAAAAAGCGATCTCGGCTCTGTCGCGGGCGATTCGCCGATCGCGTGCGGGATTGAAATCTCCCAAGCGGCCGGCCGGATCGTTCCTGTTCCTGGGACCCACGGGCGTCGGCAAAACCGAAGTGGCGCGGGCCTTGGCCGAGTTCCTCTTCGGCAGCGAAAAATCGCTCATCCGCTTCGACATGTCCGAGTTCATGGAGAAGCACTCGGTCTCGAAGCTGATCGGCTCGCCTCCCGGATACGTGGGTTACGAAGAGGGCGGGCAGTTGACCGAGCGCGTGAAGCGCGCGCCCTACTCCATCATCCTGCTGGACGAAATCGAAAAAGCGCATCCGGATGTGTACAACATCCTGCTGCAGGTGTTTGAAGACGGCCAGTTGACCGACGGGCTCGGCAATACGGTGGACTTCAAGAACACCATCATCATCATGACTTCGAACCTGGGTGCGCGGTTCCTGGAAAAGCGCAATCCCATGGGCTTTACGGCGGCCGGCGGTGTGCCGGCTAAAGTGGAAGACCAGGTGATGGCGGAGGTCAAAAAGGCCTTCAATCCCGAGTTTCTGAACCGCCTGGATGAGGTGATTCTGTTCACTTCGCTGACGGACGACGATCTGTTGAAGATCGTCTACCTGCTGACCGACCAGATCAACAAGAATCTGGTGGCCAAGCAGATCAAGATCAAGATTCGCGAAGACGCGGCTCGCTACATTCTGGAGAAAACGTGCACCGACCGCAGCTACGGCGCACGGCCGCTGCGCAGGGCTCTTCAGAAGTACATTGAGGATCCGCTCAGCGAGGCTCTGATCCAGGGCTCCCTGGCGCGGCCCGCCGAGTTCGAGGTGTACCTGAGCGAGACCGGCATCTATTGCCGCCAGATGCAGCCCGTTGGTCAACTAGAGCCCCAGCCCGTCGCCGCGGGCGAGGGCGCGCCGGCTGTGGAGGAAGCTCCGCCGGCACCGGGCATTCCGCTGTATATGTTCGAGTAAGACTCGGGCCGGTAGCGCCGAAGCGCGCTACCATCGTTTCTTATGCCCGATCGCCTGGACGAGCTGCGACGCCGTCATGCCCGCGCGGAAGCCGGAGGTGGTGACGAACGCCGCGAGCGACAGCACGCCGAAGGCAAGCTTTCCGCCCGCGAGCGCATCGATCTGCTGCTCGACGAAGGCACTTTCGTCGAAACCGACAAGCTGGTCCGCCATCGCTGCAACGACTTCGGCATGCAGGAACAAGTGGTCGACGGCGACGGCTTCGTCACCGGCTACGGCCTGATTCACGGCCGCACGACCTACGTCTTTGCGCAGGATTTTACAGTGTTCGGGGGCTCACTCTCGGAGACCAACGCGAAGAAGATCGTCAAGATCATGGATCTCGCGCTCAAGACCGGCGCGCCCGTGATCGGCCTGAATGACTCCGGAGGCGCGCGCATCCAGGAAGGCGTGCTCTCGCTGGCCGGCTATGCCGATATCTTTCTGCGCAACACGCTCGGCAGCGGCGTGGTTCCGCAGATCTCGGCCATCATGGGACCCTGCGCCGGCGGCGCGGTCTACTCCCCTGCCCTGACCGATTTCACCTTCATGGTGGACGGCAGCAGCTACATGTTCATCACCGGGCCAGAGGTGATCAAGACCGTCACGCACGAAGACGTCACCAAGGAAGAGTTGGGCGGCGCGGTCACGCACAACACCATCAGCGGCGTGGGACATTTTCTGGCGCATGGCGACGCCGAATGCCTGCAGATGATCCGCGAGCTGCTGAGCTATCTGCCGCAGAACAATCGCGACGAGGCTCCACGGCATTTAAGTACAGATCCGGCTGATCGTGAGGACGTCGCTCTGGATTCCGTGGTGCCGCCTGCCTCGAACCTGCCCTACAACATCAAAGACGTGATTCATCGCGTGGTGGACGATGGCAAGTTCTTCGAGGTCCAGGAGCGCTGGGCGCGCAATATCGTGATCGGCCTGGCCCGCATGGACGGACGCACCGTGGGTGTCGTGGCGAATCAGCCCGAACACCTGGCCGGGTGCCTGGATATCGATTCCTCCATCAAAGGCGCTCGCTTCGTCCGATTCTGCGACGCCTTCAACATTCCGATTCTGACCTTCGAGGACGTGCCTGGATTCCTGCCCGGCACCGCCCAGGAGTTCGGCGGCATCATCCGGCACGGCGCCAAACTGCTGTACGCCTATGCCGAAGCGACCGTGCCCAAGATCACCGTGATCACTCGCAAAGCCTATGGCGGCGCGTATTGCGTGATGGGATCGAAGCATCTGCGCTGTGACGTCAACCTGGCGTGGCCCACGGCCGAGATCGCCGTCATGGGAGCAGAAGGGGCGGTGAATATCCTGTATCGATCCTTACCCGAGGCGGATCGCCGCGCAAAAACTCAGGAGCTTCAGGAACACTTCGCCAATCCGTTTGTCGCCGCCGAGCACGGGTTCATCGACGACGTGATCGAGCCGCATCAAACCCGGCCCATGGTGATCCGCGCGCTGCGGATGCTCGCGACCAAGGTCGACACCATGCCGCGCAAGAAGCACGGCAACATCCCCCTCTGAGCGACACTTTAGACATAACCGTGCAGCCGAGCTTCCTCCAGCGATACCTCGAAGCCTTCCATCGCATCGAAGGCTGGTTTTCGTTCGACGCGGCGCTGCTCTTCATGAAGTACCATCAGCTCGCTTTCAAGGACGGGGAGCGCGGCAATGTGCTGGAAATCGGGGTTCATCACGGCTTATCGGCCATTGCGATCGCGGCGTTGCGGGGCTCGGGGAAACAGCTCACGGCCATCGATCTGTTCGAGGATCAGCAGAACAAGAACGTCTCCGGCTCGGGCCATGGAGATCGCGGGCGATTCGATAAGAACATGCGCGAGTTCTATCCGGACTCGGCGTTTCTCCGTGTGATCGCGCGCCCATCGGGGGAGCTCACCTCGTCAGACCTCGGCGTGGGATTCACGTTCATCCACATCGATGGAGGCCACTCGCCCGAGGAGGTCTATCATGACCTCAAGCTCTGCTACGACGTGTCGGCGGAAGGCGGGCTGATTGCGCTGGACGACTATTTCAATCCCGAACATCCCGGAGTCTGTGAGGGCGCTGTCGAGTTCTCGTTGCGCCATCCAGGCTGGCTGCGGCCGCTGGTCGCGGGCTATAACAAAGTTCTGTTCCAGAAGGCACGCGGAGATTCGCCGGATGTGAATGCATTGTTCCTCCAGGCGTTTCCGGATCTCGAATACAAGACCGTTCGCATGTGGACGTCGCCGGTGATTCTGCTGGGAACTTCTCTCCGGGAGCATATCGACCTATACGCATCCACGCCGGAGGAACTCGTCCGGTTTGGTTCAAGCGGTGTTCGAGCCCGGCTCACGCCGACTGTCGAGAGTATTTGCGCTCGTCCCGGGCAGCATATCGATATCGAAGTTCAGGTTGAGAATACTTCTTCCGAGGCCTTCCCCGCCGGTGAAGGTGTTTTCGGATTGTCCTACCATCTTCTGGAGCATGACAATCCGCGCGCTTGGCTCCCGACATCGCTCGATCCCGGCGGCCACTGCATGATCCGGATGCCCGTGATTGCCCCTGCCGGCCCCGGTCAATACCAGCTTGAGGTCGATCTGGTCTGGGAAGGCGTCATGTGGTTTAAAGACGTCGGCAACCCCACGGCGGTGATTCCGCTTTCGGTCGTGTGATGGAACGCGGGATGGAATCGTCGCGCCGGCGGTTCGCCATACTCTCGGCATACGTCGCCGCCATCTTCGCAATCAACGCATACATCTGCCGGAACCTTTTCGCACTGGAATTCAGCCAGCGGATGGAGTCCATCGAAGGCTCCTATATGTCGATCGCCCGCTGGGCTGCGGCCAACTGGCCGGATCTATCCTGGTTTCCGCTGTGGTTCAACGGGATGCCGTTTGAGAAGGTGTACCAGCCGGGATTCCATTTCACCGTCGCGGGATTATCGACGCTGCTCGGCTGGACTCCGCAGCACGCGTATCATTTCCTTACGGCGATCACCTACAGCGCGGGTGCGCTTACGCTGTTCTGGTTGTGTTACGCAGCCACCAAAGACCGCGTGCAAGCGTTGCTGGCGGCGTTACTATACTCACTGATCTCGCCGGCTTGCTTCCTGGTTCCGCTCATACGGGCCGACGCCGGAGGGTGGCTCGCGCCCCGGCGATACCAGATACTGGTGCACTACGGCGAAGGTCCCCACATCAGTGCGGTCGCGATGATCCCCGTGGTGATTCTGTTGCTGCACGGCGCAGTCTCACTCAGGAGCCGCATATGTATCGCGCTCGCGCCCTTCGCGCTGGCCGCCGTGCCGCTTGCAAATTGGCCCGGATCTATGGGACTCACGATGGCCGTGCTGGCCTACTGTCTCTCGCAAGTCGGAGCATTCCGTATTTTGCACTGGCTGGCGCTCATCGGGATGGGAGTCGCTGCGTACCTGATCGCATCGCCCTGGCTGCCGCCTTCGGTGATCGCTGGCGTCATCCGGAACGCGCAACAATCCGACGGGACGTCGTTCGGCTCCGCTCAGCTCTGGCCCGTACTCATTCTGGCAGCGGCGTGCGCCGCGCTTCTGCTGATCTTCAAGCGAGCGAACGCAAATCGCTGGTTTCGCTTTTTCGCGTTTTTCACACTGCTCACGGGCGGCGTGTCGATCGGCCGCGAGTGGTTTGGATGGCGATTACTGCCGCAACCCAACCGGTTCCAGGTCGAGTTCGAAATGGCTTTCGCCGCGACGCTCGCCTACCTGCTGATCTGGGGCATTCGAAAGCTTCCGGCCCGGATCCAGGCAGTCGCGGCCGTGGTGCTCGTGGCATTCGGAGCCAGACAAGTGCTGCACGACGCCCGGTACGCCCAGAGACTCACGCAGCCTATCGACATCAGATCGACGATCGAGTACCAGATGGCCAAATGGTTCGACGCAAACCTTCACGACCAGCGCGTCTTTGCGCCGGGCAACGTCTCGCTGTGGATGAACATGTTCACGGATGTGCCGCAGGTGGCGGGATGTTGCGACCAGGGCATACCGAATCAGGAATATCGGATCGCGGTATACACGATCTACACGGGTCAGAACGCCGGCGCGCGCGATGCCGAAATCTCTCTTCTGTGGCTACGCGCTTACGGCGCGAATGCCATCGGCGTGACCGGTCCGAACAGCACGGAATTCTTCAAGCCCTATTGGAACTGGAAGAAGTTCGACGGCGTGCTTCCGGAGCTGTGGCGGCAGGGCGAGAACGTTGTCTATCGCGTGCCGCGCAAGTCGACCGATCCGGTTCGCGTCATCCCCAAGGCTGCCGTTATTCCGCAAGCACCGGAGAACGGGCTGGTCATCGAGTACCTTCAGCCGTTCGTCAGCGCGCTCGAGGATCCCGCGATGCCAGCGGCTTCGTTTCGCTGGGTGAACCGGCACGAGGCTGCGATCGACGCCGAAACCAGCGCCGGTCAGGTGATCTTCCTCCAGATCAGCCATGACGCGGGCTGGAAAGCGATTGAGAATGGGATCGTGCTGCCGGTGATGGCCGATCCGCTGGGGATGAGCTACGTCGAGCCAGTGAAGCGCGGCCCAGTGCATCTGCAGTTGATCTACGACGGCGGCCCGGAGGTCCAACTAACGCGCGTCTTTCTAGGACTGGGCCTTCTGTTGATGATCGTCCTGGTTGTTACGCTGCCACTTTATCGAAGAACCGCTTGATCATCATCTTCGCGGTGCCGTCGATCAGGCGTTGGCCCACGGCCGCGATGGTTCCGCCCACCTGCACGTCGCCTTCGTAAGAGACGTCGGTACCGGCGTCCTTCGCGGTGAATTTCAGGGTGCCTTCGCCCTTCATGAATCCGACTTTTCCGGAGCCTTCCACCAGCAATTTGAAACTCTCCGGCGGCTTCTGCTCGGTGATCCGGACTTTCCCGTCGAAATTGCCGGAAAGACTGGCGAGCGCCATCTTCATCTTCATGCGGTACTCGTCCTCGCCGATTTTTTCGAGGCTCTCGCAACCCGGCATCGCGCCTGCCAGGACCTCGGGGTCCTGGAGTCTTTGATACGCCTGCTCCGGCGGCAGAGCTAAGAAGTACGATCCAGAGATTTTCACGTTATGCGATACCGTTACGCAATGCGCCCGAGCGCCGTGGCCAGCGCTTTCGCCGCGTAGATCGCGGCCAGGTGAAGCCGATAGTCGGCTGAAGCGTGCAGATCCGAGTTGGCATCGATTCCCTGCCCCACCAGCGCCGCGACGGCCTGAATCTCCGCCGGTGTACCGCTTGTGCCTTCCAGAGCCTTCTCCGCCTCTTTCGCGCGGAACGCCCGGTTCGAAAGTCCGGTGACGCCGATGCGAGCCATCGTGACCTTGTCACCCTGCTTGCGCACGCGCACCGCGATGCCCACGATCGCGAATCCACTGGCCGGCTGGAGCACCTTCTGATAGCTGGTTCCCGTGCCGCCGCCATCGATAGGCACGATCACCTCGCGCACGATTTCACCCGGTTCGAGCGCCGTGGTGAATGTATCGACGAAGAAATCTTCCGCCGAAACGATCCGTTCCGATTTCGCGCCCTTCAGCACAATCTTGGCTTCGAGCGCCTGTAGCGCCGCAGGATAATCGGCCGCCGGATCGGCATGCGCCACGCTGCCGCCGATGGTGCCCATGTTGCGCACTTGCACGTCGCCGATGTGGGAAGCGGTCTCCGCCAGTAGCGGGCACTTCCCACGCAGCAGCGGCGAGCTTTCGACATCGTGATGCGTAGTGGTCGCGCCGATGTGGAGCTCCGTGCCCTGCTCGCGGATGTAACTCAGGTCCTTGATGCGGCCCAGGTCCACCAGGTGCTCCGGGCTTGCCAGGCGGAGCTTCATCATCGGGATCAAGCTCATGCCGCCGGCCAATGGCTTAGCGCCTTCGGCCAGCAAGCCCAGCGCTTCGTCGAGCGTCTTGGGAGCGGAGTATTCGAACTGTTGGGGAATCATGCGTTCCTCGCGGCGGATATGAGCTTCCAGAGCTTTTCAGGCGTGAGCGGCATATCGAGATGCTTCACGCCCAACGGTGACAGAGCATCCACGACAGAGTTCACCACAGCCGGCGACGCGCCGATAGTTCCCGCTTCGCCCACACCTTTCACGCCTAAAGGATTTACAGGCGTCGGCGTGACGGTATGGCCGCTTTCGATCCACGGCATCATGTGCGCGCGCGGCATGGTGTAATCCATGAACTCGCCGGTCACCAGCTGGCCGTTATCGTCATAGACGGCCTGCTCCCATAGCGCCTGGCCGATGCCCTGCGCCACGCCGCCGTGAACCTGGCCGTCGACGATCAGAGGATTCAGAATGTTGCCGCAGTCGTCAATGGCAATGTAACGCCGGATGCTCACGTTGCCGGTATCCCGGTCAACGTCCGTAACCACCAGGTGCGCGCCGAAGGGGAACGTGAAGTTGGGCGGCTCCCAGAAATGCGTCGCGACCAGCCCAGGTCCGGTATTGGGCGGCAGTTTCATGGCGCGATACGCCGCTCCGGCGATTCCCTTGACGCCGATCGACTTGCCGGATTTGTTACAGGTGCACTCGCCGTTGGCGAAACTAACGTCATCCGATTCCAGTAGCATCTCGCCGAATTTCTTGATCGTGGCCTTCAGATCCTGCAAGGCGTAGTACAAAGCCGTGCCCCCTACTGCGGTCGAGCGGCTGCCGAACGTTCCGATGCCGTACGGCACCATCGATGTATCTCCATGCACGACCAGCACGTCGTCGATCCCGACGCCTAGTTCGTCACCGACGATCTGCGCGAAGGTGGTTTCCTCACCCTGTCCGTGCGGGGAGATCCCCGTTAGGACCGTGACCTGACCCGACGGCTCGATCTTGACCGTGCAGCTTTCCCAGCCACCGGCAGGCGTTGCCGGAGAGGGGCCGAACGCGCAAATCTCGCCATACGCGCACAAGCCGATGCCCATGAGCTTGCCTTGCTTGCGTGCGTCCGCCTGTTCCTTGCGGAGCTCATCATAACCGGCCATCTCCATGGCCTTCTTGAGCGGCGCGGAATAATCGCCTGTATCGTAGACCAGGCCGGTGGCCGTGGGGAACGGGAACTCCTCATTGCGAACGAAATTCTTCAGGCGGATCTCGGCGGGATCCATCTTGAGCTCGGCCGCGAGCATATCCACCATGCGCTCGATGCCGTGAGTAGCTTCCGGACGTCCTGCGCCGCGATAAGCGTCCGTCGGAGTGCAGTTGGTGAACGCGCCGACGATATCGGCCGAGATGTTGGGCGTGCGATACAAGCCCGGCATCATCAGCAGGCTCAGCGTCGGGATGGCGGGAGTCAACACGGTGAAATACGCGCCCAGGTCCTGGATGATCTTGAGCTTGATCCCGGTGATGGTGCCGTCGCGCTTGGCGGCGATCTCGTAGAAATCCACATGGCCGCGGCCGTGAATGGTGCACGTGAAATTCTCGCGGCGCGATTCGATCCACTTCACCGGCTTCTGCACCTGCATGGAAATCCACGCCAGCAGGATTTCCTCGGCATAGGTCTGGATCTTCGCGCCAAACCCTCCTCCGACTTCGGGAGCCACCACGCGGAACCGGTTTTCTTCCAACCCCAGAATCTGCGCGACCAGCGAGCGCACCAGGTGCGGGGCTTGGGTGGACGTGAACAGAGTCATGTGCCGGTCGGCAGCCTTCCAGTCCGCGACCACGCCGCGGGTTTCCATGGAATTCGGAATCAAGCGCTGGCTGACGATGCGCTGCTTCACGATCACGTCGGCCTCTTTGAAGGCCTTCTCGGTGTCGCCGCCTTCCTGGTGAAACGTGAAGGCGACATTGTCCGGCCACTGCGGATGCACGGGGTGAGCGCCCGGAGCCAGCGCTTTCTCAGGATCGGCCACCGCGGCTTCGGGTTCGTACTCGACTTCGATCAGCTCAGCGCCATCGCGCGCGATGTAACGGTCGGTGGCGACGACGACTGCTACGGGGTGCCCAACCAGATACACGCGATCGATGGCCAGAATGTTGTGATGCGGGACGCGCAGTCCGGGCAGCGACGCGCCACAGGGCACGGCTCCAGCGTTCTTCGTGTCTTCTCCAACAAATACGGCATGGACGCCTTTGAGCGCCTTGGCTTTGCTGATGTCGATCGAGCGGATCTTGGCGGCGGCGTGCGGGCTGCGCAGAATGGCCGCGTAGAGCATGCCCGGCATCTTGATGTCGTCGACGTAGGTGGCGGTGCCGGTGATCAGGCGCGGATCTTCGCGGCGGCGAATGCGCTTGCCGACCAGTTTTTCGGTTTTGGTAATGGTTGTTGTCGCCATGGGATTATGCTCCAGCCGCCTTAGCCGCGGCTCTCACTGCGTTCACAATATGCTGATATCCGGTGCAGCGGCACAGGTTGCCCTCGAGCCCATGCCGGATCTCCTGATCGCTCGGGTTGGGATTGCGATCCAGGATCTGCTTCGTCGTCATGATCATGCCCGGCGTGCAGAAGCCGCACTGCAGTCCGTGCTCATTCCAGAAGGCTTCCTGGATCTTGTGCAGCTTGCCGTCGGCGGCGGCCATGCCTTCGATGGTCAGGATCTTGGCGCCATCGCACTGGATCGCGAAGACGGCGCAGCTCTTGACGGCCTTGCCGTTCAGCTCCACTGTGCAGGCCCCGCACAGCGACGTCTCGCAGCCGATGTGCGGACCGGTGAGTCCGACCACCTCGCGCAGGTAATGAATCAGGAGGAGTCTGGGCTCTACTTCGTGGGAATACGTAGTCCCGTTGATGTTTACTGTAATGGATTCTGTCATGGCGCTCACTTCCGGCAGAGGATACCGGGCGTCATTGAAGATACCAAAAGTCGAGGGCGAAAGTGGAGAAGGGTGGTCTCGTCGGAGGACGCCGCCGGTGCTACTCAGCGGGAGGCCAATCGCGAACGAGCCCGGCATTCCTGGCTTCCTGAGCTTCCGTCCGCAGAAAGTCAAGCTTACCGGCTGCCGCGTCACGATCCATTTGCTCGTCCCAGACTTGCTGGTCGCGCTCCCGGAACCACTCCAGGAACCGAGCGTAATCTTCGGCGCTTAACTTGGTAATCGCGTTTTCGATGTCCTCGACAGTCGCCACGATCTTGAGGATAGCATTTGGCCGTTTTGTACATTTTTGTACTTGCGTTTTTTAAGTTGCAAGAATTTGTTCTTTTTTGTACACTGGGCTTAGACATGAACGCCCTAGAACACATTGAATGTGAATTGGCTGCTGCGCGGGAGAAGCGCGCCGATTTGGACCGGGCAATCAAGGCCTTGGAGCAATCGGCCGATCTGCTGAAACCGATCTACGGCACGCGCACCAAGGCCGATCTCGCGTTCATCAATATGAGCGAGAGCATTAAGGATGTCGGTATTACTCGGGCGGTCGAGCATATCCTAAGAAGCTGTGCAGGTAAACCGTTGCCGCCGACGAGCGTGAGAAACGGACTCTTAGAGGCTGGATTCGAGCTCACTGGCGAGAACCCCTTGGCGTCTATCCATCAGGTTCTAAAGAGACTGGTTGCACGGGAAAAGTCCCCCTACGAAGCTGTGGAGTTTCAAGGACAGACTATGTATAAGTACACACCGCAGACTCTCGCGGAACAACTTGCCGTTCAATTCATGGCAGAACAAAACGTACCGCCGAAGAAAGCCTCCTCCGCATCCCCGGCCTCGCCGGAGACCGGCAAAAGATAAGTGTTGCCGTCCGTTGCGAAATCTCCGCAACAAGATGAGATTCTTGAGTGAACTCGAATACGACCCCTAGGTTCTGGCAACTCTTCGCGGCGCTCCCTCTAGACGCACGCAGGCTCGCAGTCAAGAACTATCAGATCTGGCAGCAAGACCCGCAGCATCCATCACTTCGCTTTCGCCAGCTGAAAGGCACGGAGGATCTGTATACGGTGCGAATCGGCGATCGATACCGTGCTCTCGGCCAGATGGAGTCTGGAGAAATTACTTGGACTTGGATCGGCACTCACGCCGACTACAATAACTTGGTCTAACATCGAGGCACGCGCCTGTTACCATAAGGCACCAGTTGCGGGCGGGTCATAATAGCAGCGTGAAGCGCGACACACTGCTCGATTTCTTCGCGGACTTTGCGGAGCTTCCGGATCCGTTTCTGGTCTATGACGACGGCTTCCGCGTCGAGCAGCGCACCTATCGCCAGGTCGCGCAAGCCGCTCGCGCGTTAGGAGGGCGGCTCCGCGTAGCGGGCGTCCGCAAAGGCGACAAGATCGTCATCTGGAGCGAAAACCGGCCAGAGTGGATCGCAGCATTCTGGGCTTGCCTGCTGACTGGGGCGATCGCGGTCCCCGTGGATTTCCGCGCTTCGCCCGCATTTCTCCTGCGCATCCGCGATAAGGTTCAAGCCCGCATCGTCTGGATCGGCGATGAGGTCGTGTGGCCCGAAAATACCGAAAGCGCCGAGCCCCGCCCGTGGCGGCTCGCCGATGTCGACTGGTCGGATGCGCGCACGGCTCCCGACGAGCCCGTTACGCGTGATGATATTGCGGAAATCGTCTTCACCTCGGGAGCGACGGCCGATCCCAAGGGGGTGATCATCACCCATCGCAACATCCTCGCCAACATCGTGCCGGTGGAAACCGAGATCCGGAAATACCGGCGCTTCGGCGGCCCCTTCTTCCCTCTGCGATTCCTGAACCTTCTGCCGCTGAGCCACATGTTCGGACAGGCCATGGCGACGTTCGTCCCGCCGATGCTGCCGGGCGTGGTGGTGTTCATGCGGGGATACAGCCCGGAGGAGATCATCCGCCAGATTCACGGGAGGCGGATCTCCGTACTCGTGTCGGTGCCAAAAATTCTCGAGATCCTCCGTGAGTACGTCGTGCGGCAATTTCCCGAGGCAGCTCTGGCTCTGCCCGCGAGCGCGACCTGGCCGCGCCGATGGTGGCACTACCGCCGCATTCATCGGCTATTCGGATGGAAGTTCTGGGCGTTCGTGGTGGGCGCAGCGCCGCTCGCGCCGGATGTCGAAGAGTTTTGGTCGAACCTTGGATTTCTCACCATCCAAGGCTACGGGCTCACCGAGACGGCGCCGATCGTCACGCTGAATCATCCGTTCCACGCGCGTCGCGGCACCGTCGGCACACCCATCGGCGGCGTGGAAGTGAAGATCGCGCCCGACGGCGAAATCCTGGTGCGCGGCGAAAATGTCAGCTCGGGCTATTTCGGGCAGACCGAGGGAGCCCCCTTCGAAGACGGCTGGCTGCACACCGGCGACATCGGCGCATTCGATGCGGAGGGCCGGCTGTCGGTCAAGGGCCGCAAGAAAGAAATGATCGTCACGCCGGAGGGCTTGAACGTCTTTCCGGAAGACGTGGAGCGCGTGCTGGACGAAATTCCGGGAGTCAAGGAATCGGCGGCTGTTGGCAAGGACCGGGTTCACGCAGTGCTGGTGCCCGAACCGGGCGCCGATGCCGGCGCGATTGTGCGCGAGGCGAATCGCAAGCTCGAAGATCATCAGAGGATTCAAGGGGTGAGCCTGTGGCCGGAGCGCGAGCTGCCACGCACCGAGGGCACGGGTAAACTGAAGCGCGCGGCGATCTGGCAGTGGGTGAACTCGGGAGGCCGGATTGAGCCGTCCCGAACCGGCAGCGCGATAGATCAACTGATGGCGCAGTACGCGCATGGGCGAACGCTCACACCGGAGACGACGCTTGAAGAACTGGGCCTGAGTTCGCTGGAACGCGTGGAAATGATGATCCAGTTGGGCGTCAGCGAGCCGGACTTCCAGGCGGCGCGGACCGTGGGCGATCTGGCGTCGATCCGCGAGCATCCCATGGTTGCTGCCGCGGCGGCTCCCGCACCGGAAATACCGCGCTGGCCGCGGTCGCGAGTAGCTTCGCTGGTGCGCGATGTCGGCCTGGCGGTCGTGATCCTGCCGCTTGCGCGGGCGTTCGCCTGGCTAAAGATCGAAGGCCGCGAGAATCTGGAACACCTGGACGGTCCGGTCATCTTCGCGTCGAATCATCAGAGCCATTTCGACGGCCCTTCGATCCTGATGGCGCTGCCTTATCGCCTGCGCAGGCGTGTCGCGATCGCGGCGTCGCGCGAATTCTTCGCGGGACACTTCCATCCCGGAAATTTCTCGCGCCGGCAGAGATTTTCGAGCGGCCTGAGCTTCTTCCTCGCATCGCTGTTTTTCAATATTTTCCCGCTGCCCCAGCGCGAAGCCGGAGCCATGGAAGCGCTGCGATACGCCGGACGCCTGATCGGCGACGGATGGTGCGTGTTGATCTTTCCGGAAGGCGACCGGACCGACGCGGGCGAGATTCATCCTTTCCAGCCAGGCGTGGGCATGATGGCGTCGCGGCTGGAGACACGTGTAGTCCCGGTGCGCCTGGAGGGCCTGGAGCGGGTCCTCCACAAGACTTGGCGCATGGCCAAGCCGGGCCGCGCGCGGATCAAGTTCGGGCCGCCGATAACGTTGGACGGCGACGATTACACGGCGCTGGCCAAGCGCGTCGAGGCTGCGGTGCGCGCCCTCTGAATCCTAGACCCGTCCGGTGTTCCCGGCGAGTTCCGCTTCGGCGCTGGCAGTGTCTCCGCCCGCAGTGTCTCCGCCCATACCCGGGAGGAATGCAAAGTGGGAAAGCGATGGACGGTCAGGTCTTCTCCTTCCATCGCAAGCCGGCTTCTCACTTCCGCAAGAGAATAGTCACACATAGGGGTCTCTCTCCGACTAAATAGACACCCCGCGCGGGCGGTTCGTTTCGATTAACTCGCGGCCAGGATCTTCTCCAATTCTTCCGCGCCGGCTTTGGCCACGATACCGTCCTGAGAGGACGTGGCGCCGCTGATTCCGATGGCTCCGACGATCTTCCCATACGCCATCAGCGGCAGGCCGCCTTCCACCGGTACGGCGTTGGCGAGCTTCATGACTACGAGGCGGCCGCCGGAGACGGCATCCTCCAGCGCTTTGGTCGGGCGTTTAAACAGAAGAGCACAGCGGGCTTTTTCGATGGACACGTCGAGGCTACCGAGCTGGGAATCGTCCATGCGCTCCAGATACATGAGATTCGCGCCATCGTCGACGATGGCGATGAACATGTTCCAGTTGTTCTTGATCGCCTCCTGTGCGGCGGCGGCGGCGATTCGCTTGGCGATAGCCAGCGTCAGGGCTTTCTTATCGGCGAGCATGTCGCCCAGTGTAGCAAGGGGCTACTGGGCCGTATGATAGATTTCATGAGAATCGCAGCCTGCGTTGTGCTCCTTAGCGGTATCGCGGCCGGGGCGGCTTCGAAATAATGCTGCGAGCGATAACGCGCGAGGTCAGCCCGGCGATTGCGAACTGCGAGCTGGAATTTCTGGATCGCCAGCCGATCGATGCGGAGCTGGCGGTCGAGCAGCACAGGCAATACCAGGCGTGTTTAGCCGAACTCGGGGCGCACGTGGAAATACTGCCTTCGGGACCGGACATGCCGGACGGGGTCTTCGTCGAGGATCCGGCGATCGTGCTGGATGAGATCGCGGTGATCACCCGCATGGGCGCACTGTCCCGGCGAAGCGAGAGTGAGAGCCTGGCGCGCGCGCTCGCTCCGTATCGCGAACTGCGGCGCATCGTCGAGCCGGGGACGCTCGAAGGCGGGGACGTGATGCGCGTCGGCAAGACTTTGTACGTCGGCTACTCGCGGCGGACCAACGTCGCGGGCATCCAGCAGCTGGCGACCATGCTGCATCCGCTGGGATACTTCGTGGTACCGGTCGAAGTGCAGGGATGCCTGCACCTGAAGACCGCGTGTTGCTACATCGGCGACCAGACATTGCTGGCGAACCGGGCCTGGATGGATCCGGACGCGCTGTGCGGCCTGAAGATCCTGGATGTCCCCCGTGACGAGCCTGACGGCGCGAATGCGCTGCGGATGGGCGAAACGGTTCTACTGTCCGGAGGTTTCCCGCGAACGTGCGAGCTGGTGGAGCGCTCGGGCGTCCGGGTGCGCAGGATCGACAACTCGGAGCTGCGGAAGGCGGAGGCGGGGGTAACCTGCACCAGCCTGATCTTCGAAGCCTAAAAAGGGGTCAGACGACATTTCAAACGGGGAAAATCCCATTTTAATGTCGTCTGACCCCTTTTTAGAACTTCACCAACGAGGCCTGCAGCTCCGCGATCGTTTCCGGTGAACCCGTGAACATATCGGCCGGGAATTGGCGGAGGCTCGCAATCTGGCTGGCGATGGCGGTTGCACTGAAATTATTCACACCCATGCCGGCCAGATATTGCAGGCGCAGGTCAATATCGCGATTAATCTGCGCGCCCGCGAGCCACGGCTTGAGATCGGACGCGCGGCCAAGATAGGTGTCCAGCAGGCTTAACGTGCTCGAGAATCCGACCTGCTGCAGCGAGGCGCGTACTTTCGCGTAGTCCGGGCGATCGAGGCGAGCCTGCAGCGCGTCTATATCGATCTTGGTCGGCTCCACCTGTCCCAGCAGGACCACGTCGTAGCCTTGGCCGTTGTTGTCGTTGGCCCAAACGGTGCCGTTGGGGAATACATCGAAGAACGTGGCGATCTCGCTCTTCACCGTGTCAGGATCGCTCTCATAGAGCGGCACCCACTGCGTAACCACGCCGCCTGGCTTCAGATGCCGCTTGCACTCTTCGAAATACTCCTTCGAGTACAGCGTCGCGGCGCCCTTCACCCAGGGATGAATCGGATCCGAAGTGATGATGTCGAACTTCTCCGAGGTGGTCAGCACGAAGTGACGGGCATCGTCATAGTGAATATCCGTGCGGGGATCGTTCAGGACGTGATAGTTCTCGTCGCCGAAATAGCGCGTGGCGGCGGGCGGGATCAGCTTTTCAATCTCGCAGATCACGATCCGCATGATCTCCGGGTAGGTGGTGAACGATCCCGCGGTGACGCCCGCGCCGAAACCGACGATCAGCACCGAACGCGGATCCTTATCGACCAGCGCGGAAAGGTGCCCCAGCATGCGCTGAAGCCGCATATCGAAGGGTTCCGTCGAAGCCTCCACTTTTCCGCTGACGTGGAAATAACGCTGGCCGCTGGGAAGCTGCGAAATCACGATGGATGAGTTCCTGCCTTCGCCGATGTAAAGCGGCTCGCCGGCATCGGTGGTGGTAATGGCGCGGCGGCCGTACGCGAGAGATACCCATGGAACCTCATCGACGGTGCGGATCAGGAAGGAGATCACGAAGCAACCGGCGAGCAGGTATCCCGCAAACTTTTTCCCGAGATACACCAGCGCCATCATCGCGCCGATGGCGGAGATGGTCATCAGGATTCGCTCGGCGTTCCTGGTTCCCACCAGAGGTATGACTACGATGCTGAACGCCAGCGCTCCAATGATCGCGCCCACGGTGTTCGCCGCGTAGGTTTCGCCGGCCAGCAGCCCGGGATCTTCGCCCGGCGCCGCCACAGCCGCCAGCGCCAGCGGAAAGCTCGCGCCCCACATGAGCGTAGCGGGAAGCACGGCCCAGAGAGTGCGCACCAGATCGATCTGGAAGGTGAACCAGGGGCTGGAGGACAGGACCGGATTCACCGGCCAATAGGGGAGCGAATCGGCCAGCATGAACGCGGTCCACGCGATGCCCGCCGCCGCCAGAAACTGGCAAAGTCCCAGCGCGACGCGCGGCCGCGCGATGGATCGCGCCATTAAGGCTCCGGCGCTGCTGCCGATCCCCAATCCCACCAGGAACACGGCGAGAATCACCGAGAACGTATACACGGTGGCGCCCATCATGATCGCCAGGAGGCGGGTCCAGACGACTTCAGCGCCCAGCGCGCACATGCCCGAGATCCCGATCACCAGATACACGGTCTGGGCATCCTTGGATCGCACCGGAGCCGGTGTCGTGGCAGACGCAGCGACGGTCTCGTTCGGGCTGTATGCGGTGGATCGCGCCAGGATCAGCGCGAGCCCGCCGACCGCCGCGTTGATGACGACGGCCACGTAGGTGGTGAAGGCCATGTCATAGACCCGCAGCAGGTAGAATCCGGCGACCAGGCTGCCCACCACTGCACCGGCGATATTTCCGCCGTAGAAGAATCCGAGCCAGGAGATGCCGCTCGGCGTGGTCTCGATCCAGCGCGCGATGGCCGGGAGCGATGCGCCCATCAGGAGCGTCGGCGGCAAGAGGCAGATCGCCGCCACGACGGCTCTGAGGAACACGCCCTGGAGACCGATGCTGGCGACGGCTGCGTAAACCCGGTCCAGAACCGGAATCAGCCACAGCACCAGCAGGCCCAGCACTCCGATCCCCAGTTCGAGATAAGCGTAAACGCGCAACGGATGATACCGCGTCGAAATTTTCTTGGGAAGCAGGATGCTGCCCAGGCACATCCCGCCCATGAAGGTCCCGAGCAAAGCGCCGAGCGAAACGGCGGAGGAACCGATGGCCAACTGCAGCAGTTGGAACCAGACAATCTCGTAAATCAACGCCGCGCAGCCGCTTCCGGCGAACAGGATCAGCAGGATGGGCAAGTAGGGGCGGGAGACACTTTGGTTTTGTTCCATGTAAACGGGCATGCTCTGAACGGACTATGATACCCAGAGTGACGACCTTTACGGCGATTTTAGTTACCCAGGACGACGGAAAGACTTCGGCGTCCATCCAGAAACTGGAGCGTTCCGCCCTTCCGCCTGGCGAAGTCCTGGTGCGGATCGCCTATTCCAGCTTGAATTACAAGGACGGCCTGGCCGTAACCGGGCGGCCGGGCGTAATCCGCAACTTTCCGATGGTTCCCGGCGTCGATTTCGCGGGAACCGTGGAGGAATCGAGCTCGCCCGACTTCAAACCGGGCGACGAAGTGGTGGTGACCGGGTGCGGAACGTCGGAAACCATGTGGGGCGGATACGCGCAACTGGCGAGGCTGAACGCCGAGCACATCGTCCCGCTTCCCAAGGGCATGACGCTGGTGGAGGCGATGGGCATCGGAACGGCCGGTTTCACCGCGATGCAGAGTCTGCTCGCGCTCGAAAAACACGGGCTGAAGCCGGGAGGCCGCGAAGTGCTGGTGACGGGCGCTGCTGGCGGGGTCGGCAGCCTGGCGGTGGCTCTGCTGGCGAGCCTCGGATACAAAGTGGTGGCGTCCACCGGCCGGCCGGAGCTGCACCCGTATTTGCGGAGCCTGGGCGCAGTCGAATTCCTGAGCCGGACCACATTGGCAGCAGCTTCCAAACGCCCGTTGGATACCGAACGGTGGGCGGCGGCGATCGATTCGGTGGGCGGCGACACGCTGGCGACGGTTCTGCGATCCCTGGCGCAGCACGGGAGCGTGGCGGCGTGCGGGCTGGCGGGCGGCGCGGCGCTCAATACGACGGTTTTCCCGTTTATCCTGCGCGGCGTGAACCTGCTGGGCATCGATTCGTCGAAGGCGTCGAAGGCGCTGCGTCTGGAGATCTGGTCGAGGCTGGCGACGGATCTGCCGGTGAAGCTGGTGGATTCCCTGACCGACGTCGCGCCGCTCGGGAAAGTGTTCGAGCTGGGTGAAAAGATTCTCGCGGGGCAGATTCGGGGCCGGATGGTGATCGACGTAAACGCCTGAATGGTAGTCTGGAACTGATGCGCGCTTCGCTCGCCTTTGGCCGCAATGGCCTCGAAATCGACCTTCCCGATACGCACGAATACAGCGTTCTCCAATGCCCTTCGATCGCGGCGCTGGCGGATCCGGTTGCGTCGATCGAAGCCGCGCTGGATCGGCCGGTTGCCGGGCCGTCGCTCGCGGCGCTCGCAGCCGGAAAGCGCACTGCGGCGATCTCGGTGTGCGACATCACCCGTCCCGCGCCCAATCCGGTGGTTCTGCCGCCTCTGCTGCGGCGATTGCAAGCCGCCGGCATTCCGAAAGAAGGCATCCGCATCCTGATCGCGACGGGACTGCATCGTGCAGCGACCACGGCCGAGATCCGGCACATCGTGGGCGAAGAAATTGCCGCGAACTTCCAGGTGCTGAATCACGACGCGCGCAACGCCGCCCAGCATCGCCGCCTGGGCACCACGAAATCAGGCACGCCCGTGTTCGTCGACGAGCGATTCATCGGCGCGGATCTGCACCTGTCCCTGGGATTTATTGAGCCCCACCTGATGCTCGGGTTTTCGGGAGGCCGCAAGCTGATCGCGCCGGGCCTGGCCGCGGAGGCGACCATCAAAGAGCTGCACAGCTCGCGTTTCATGCGCGATCCGCGGGCGCGCGAAGGGTCGGTCGACGATAACCCGCTCCATGCAGAGCTTTTAGAAATTGCGCGCATGGCCCGCCACGACTTCATCATCGATGTTTCGCTCACGCGCGACCGGAAGATCGCGGCGGTGTTCGCCGGTGAGCCGGAAGCGGCGCATCGCACCGGATTCCGGTGGGTCTCGAAAGCCCTGATGCAGACGGTCGCGAAACCGTTCGACGCCGTGATCACCACGGGCGCGGGCTTTCCGCTGGACATGACGTTTTACCAGAGCATCAAGGGGATTACGGCGGCTTCGAACATCGTGCGGCAGGGCGGGAATATTCTGCTGTTCGGGGCGTGCGATGAAGGCGTGGGCGCACCGGAATTCACCCGCATGGTGTGCGAGCACACCTCCGACAGCGAATTCCTGAGGTCGATCGAAGGCGTGCCGGTGACCATCGACCAGTGGCAGCTCGAAAAGCTCGCGCTGGCGACGCAGAAGGCCAAGGTGTCGTATTGCGTGCCGGGCGTGCCGGAGCAATTCATCGGCGGGCTGTGGGGACCGGGATTCCGGAATCCCTCGGAAGCCGTCAAGGCGCTGTTCGCGGAACTGCCCGCGAGCAGCCGGATCGCTGTGGTTCCCGAAGGTCCGTACGTGCTCGCGGGCATCGCTTAGCCAACCCCGCTGTGTTAAGATAACCGGCGGCAGGGTTGCCCAACTAAGAGGTGAGATCTTTTATGACTAAGTGTGTCTTAGCGTTTGTTTCGGTGGCCGGTTTGATGTTCGCTCAAGGCCGCGGGGGCCCCGTGAACCGGGACGCCCCGGTGACCGACGTTCCTTTCGATCGGATCCTTAAAGCCAACCAGGAACCGCAAAATTGGCTGAGCTATTCGGGCGGCACGATGAGCCAGCGCCACAGCGGGCTCACGCAGATCACGCCGGCCAACGCCAAAAATCTGACGCTCCAGTGGGTTTTCCAGACGCACACGCTCGATAAGCAGGAGAACACTCCGCTGGTGGTGGATGGAGTCATGTACACCATCCAGAGCCCCAATGACGTGATCGCGCTGGACGCGGCCACCGGCAAGACCCTCTGGACTTACCTGCACAAGCCCGCGGCGGGCACCGTAAACCCCTGCTGCGGCAACCTGACCCGCGGAGTCGCGATCCTGGGCGACAAACTGTTCCTCGCAACGCTCGACGCGCAGATGATCGCGATCAGCGCCAAGACCGGGAAGGAAATATGGAAGACGCAGGTCGCCGATTTCACGCAGCAATATTCCATGACCGCCGCTCCGCTGGTGGTCAAGGATAAAGTGATCACCGGAGTCGCCGGCGGCGAGCACGGAATTCGCGGCTTCATCGCGGCCTACGACGTGAACACCGGAAAAGAAGTCTGGCGCTTCAACACGGTTCCCGGACCCGGCGAGCCGGGCTATGAAACCTGGCTGGGCCCGGACGGCAAGCCCAACGATTCCTACCTGCACGGCGGCGCGCCGATCTGGGTGACCGGCTCCTACGATCCGGACACGAATCTCACCATGTGGGGCACCGGCAATGCCGGCCCGGATTGGGATGGCGACGCCCGCCTGGGCGATAACCTCTACAGTTCGTCGGTGGTCGCGCTGGATGCCGATACCGGGAAGCTGAAGTGGCACTATCAGTTCTCGCCGCACAACGAATTCGACTGGGATGCGACACAGGTCCCAGTGCTGGCCGACGTCCAGATTCAAGGCCGGCCGCGCAAGGTCATGCTGTGGGCCAATCGCAACGGCCTGTTCTACGTGCTGGATCGGACCAACGGCCAGTTCATCATGGGCAAGCCGTTCACCAAGGTGAATTGGCTCAAGGGATTCGACGAAAAAGGCCGTCCCATGCAGGCTCCCGGCATCGTGCCCACCAAGGAAGGCACTTTGGTTTATCCCGGCAACCAGGGAGGAACCAACTGGTACAACCCATCGTTCAGCCCGTCGACCGGGCTTTTCTATATTCCGGCGTGGGAGAACAGTTCCAGCACCTACGTGAAAGGTGAAGCGCCGCCCGAATTCCACGACGGCAAGAGCTTTACCGGAACCTTCCCGCGCGGCGGAGCAACCACGGATGACGTCTATAGCGCCATTGTGGCCATGGATCCCAAGACCGGCGATAAGAAGTGGTCGTTCCGTATGTCGGCGCCATCGACTGAAGGCGGAATCCTGACCACGGCATCGAACGTGTTGTTCGGCGGCGGCCGCGACGGGCAGTTCGTCGCTCTGGACGCACGCGACGGCAAGCTGCTGTGGGAGACCAATCTCGGACCCTCGGTTTCGGCCGGACCGATGTCCTACCAGCTGAACGGCAAGCAGTACATTAGCATTCAAGCCGGCACAGCGCTGTACACGTTCGCACTGCGGTAGCTGCGGGCTACAGGCTCCCGATTTCGTCTCTTATTTGTTCGGTGACGCGCTGGGCCGTCACCGGCGTCAGCAGGATTCCGTTGCGATAGTGCCCGTAGGCAAGCCAGACGTTGGTTCCTTCGAGGCGTCCGATGCGCGGGCCATCGCCCTCAACTAAACGCGGCCGGAATCCGATCCAGCGTTTTACCGGCGTCGCGTGTTCCAGCGGCGGAAATAGTTGCGCCGCGCGGCGGTGGATGTCCTCGCAGATCGCGGGGTCCACAGTCTGGTCAAAGCCGATATCCTGCTCATTCGATCCGGCGATGAGGAAGCCGCTGGATCGCTGGAGCACATACGTTTCAGCTTGGCGACGTGTGGGGCCCAGCGCGCCCGGCTCCAGTTGGAATCCGATCAGGTGGCCTTTGATCGGCACCACGGCAGGAAGCGTATGGCCGGCAACGCGGATCTGATTCGACCAAGCCCCGGCGGCGATCACGACCGCGGCGTGGTCCTGCGGCTTCACAGCCGCCACTCGCTCCCGGGTGATCCGGACGTTGCGCTTCTCGCAAGCGCAACGCAACGCCCGCAGCAATGCCGCCGGATCCACGATTCCGTCTTCCGGGTGGAACATTCGAAAATCCACGTCGATGCCCGTCTCGGCCTGCAGTTCGTCGACAAACAATGGATAGAGCCGGATGCTTTCGGTGCCGAGATCGAGCCATGCCGACGGCTTGGCGAATTCAGCTCGGGGTGAGAGCATGCCGGCGCCTGCGGGGCTCGCCTCACCGCCCAGATTTCCGGCATCGGCGATGGTCACGCGAGCGCCCTTCTGCGCGAGCCGCCACGCGATGGCGCTTCCAATAAGACCCCCACCAATAATCAGAATCTCGGTGGGCATTTCTAAATGGTAAACGGAAGACCCGTGTAGTGCTCCGCCAGCGCCGTCGATGCCGCGCGCGAACTGGTCACATAGTCGAGCTCCGCCAGCTGGCGCTGCCGGTCAAACGCGCTCTCGCCCGGAATGCGGTGGAGCATCGAGGTCATCCACCAGGAGAAGTGCTGGACTTTCCAGCAGCGGCGCAGGCAGATTTCCGAATACCGGTCCATCACGTCCGTGCTGCCGGAGCTATAAAAATCGGCCAGAGCCCGCGCCAGAACCCGCGCGTCCGTAGCGGCCAGGTTCAGCCCCTTCGCGCCCGTGGGCGGGACGATATGCGCGGCGTCGCCGGCCAGAAACAACCGGCCGTATTGCATGGGATCCGCCACGAAACTGCGCATCTCAGCGATATTTTTCTGGATCACCGGGCCTTCCGTGAGTTTCCATTTCCCATCGCGCGTGGCAAAGCGTAGATGCAGCTGCTCCCAGATGCGGGCGTCGGGCCAGTTGGCGATGTCTTCGTCCGGATCGCATTGGATGTACAGCCGCGAGATTTCCGGCGACCGCATGCTCAGGAGCGCGAAGCCCAGCTCGTGATTGGCGTAGATCAATTCCTCGGACGACGGCGGCGCCTGCGCCAGAATGCCGAGCCAGGCGAACGGATAGGTACGGTCGTAAATCGTCAGGCTTTTTTCAATCGATGCCCGGCAGACGCCGTGAAATCCGTCGCAGCCGGCGATGAAATCGCACACGAGTTCATGCTCGACGCCGTCCTTGCGATAGCGGATCTTGGGAGACTTAGACGTGAGATCGTGAACGCTGGCGTCTTTTGCCTCGAACACGATCTGTCCGCCGGAAGCCAGCCGCGCGGCGACCAGATCCTTGACCACCTCCTGCTGGGCATAGATGGTGATCGACCGGCCCACCAGCGACTGGAAATCGATGTGATGGCCCTGCCCTTGGAAGCGGAACTCGACCCCATGGTGAACCAGCCCTTCGCGATGGAGCCGTTCGCCGACGCCCATTTCGGTGAGCAGCTCGACGGTGCCCTGCTCGAGGACGCCCGCACGCACGCGCTCCTCGATGTGCTGGCGCGTGTGTACCTCAAGCACCACGGAATCGATTCCTTCCAGATGCAGGAGGCGCGAAAGGATGAGCCCGGCGGGACCGGCCCCGATGATTCCAACCTGCGTCCGCTCAGGCACCCAGCCCTTAACCAACCAAAGCCACGAGCGTCTGCTTCACCACGGCCTGTGTCAGCGGAACCTTATATTGATTCTTGGCGAGCGGGCGAGCGCCCTCGACCGCTGCTGCTCCGGCCTGCGCGGCCAGCTCCGGCGTGATGCGCCTTCCGGCGAGCATCGCTTCAACCTTCGGTACACGCCATGGGATCGGGGCCACTCCACCCAAAACCACCCGAGCCGCCCTGCAAATCTGGCCATCCATTTCCATGACCACGGCGACGCTCACGATCGCGTGGGTCCACGATTCGCGATCCATCTCCTTGTGATAAGTGCTGCGCGCGCCGGGCTTCGCCGCCGGCAAATGGATCTCTGCCAGCACTTCATCGTCCGCCAGCACGTTCTCGCGCGCGGGATTCTCGGCAGGCAGCTTGAAGAAATCGGCCGCGGCGACCGTTCGCTCGCCCGAGGGACCAACGATGCGGAACTTGGCGTCGAGCGCGACCAAGGCCGGCGCGGTATCCGACGGATGCACGATGAAGCTCGGACCGCCGCCGAAAATCGCGTGGAATTCGTTCTCGCCGGTAACGCTGAAGCAGGTCTTCCCGCCGTTCTTGTAGCACGGGAATCCGTTGCGGTAATACCAGCACCACGGCCGCTGGCAGACATTCCCCGCGAGCGTCCCGGCGTTGCGGATCTGGGGCGTTCCCACGTGTCCCGCCGCTTCGGCGAGCACGTTATAGTTCTTGCGGATGAGCGGATCGCGGCTCAGCGCGTCGAGCGTGATCAGCCCGCCGATCACCACCTCCCCGCCTTTCTCCGTCACCCGATCGAGAGAGCGGATCGATTTGAGATTGACCAGCACGTCGGGCGTGATCAGGCGTTCCTTGACCATTCCGAGCAGATCGCTGCCTCCGCCCACGATCGCCGCACTCTGCCCCTTCTTCGAGGCCTGCTGGAGCTGCCGGGCAGCGTCCTTTAAATCACGCGCGTTGACGTTTGAAAACGACCTCATGCGAGCACCCCCAAGATCTTGTCGCGAGTTATGGGAAGACTCTTGACGCGCCGCCCGATGGCGTTATGGATCGCATTGGCCACCGCCGCCACCGATGGAATGATGGTCGGCTCACCCAATGTCTTGGCGCCGAAGGGACCGTATGGTTCTTCGGTTTCCACCCAGACCACGTCCACCGGAGGCGCATCCAGATGGGTCATGATGCGCGCGCCGTAGTATCCGGCGTTGAGCGGCAGACCCGAGCGTTTGTCGTACAGCAGTTCCTCATGCAGCGCCATCCCGATGCCCTGAATCGCGCCGCCTTGCACCTGGCTTTGCGCCGTCAGCGGATTCACAATTCGTCCGCTATCGTGCGCCGATACGAACCTGGTCACGATCGCGCGGCCGGTTTCGACATTCACTTCGACCTCGGCAAAATGCGCCACAAACGAATTGCGGCTCTCTCCGCGCAACTGTGGCGGATTGGTGGTCGCCATGGCTGTCAGGACCTCGTTGCCCTTGGGCGCGCCCTTCTCGGCGATCTGCTTCTTCAGATCGCGCACGGCTTCGATCACGGCCATGCCGGTTTGCACCGTGGTGCGGCTGCCCGATTCGCCCACCGAGTACGGACAGGTGTCGGTATCGCCCCAGACCACATTCACCTTTTCAAGCGGTATACCCAGCTCCTCGGCGGCGATCAGGCCCATGGTGGTTTTCGCGGCCGTGCCGATGTCGGTCACGCCGACGTACAAATGATATTGGCCCTGGCCGTCCAGGCGAACCACCGCGCTGCTGCGGCCCAGGCTCGAGCCGAACATGCCCATCGCCATCCCCGCGCCGCGTTTAACGGGACCCGCACCCGAACCCGGCGTCGGATTCCAGCGCTTGGCCCATTCGAACTTTTCCGCACCCTTACGAATGCAGTCTTCCAGACCGTTGCTGGTGTAGGGTGTCTGATCGCGGAATTTCCGCGTCATATTCTTGAGGCGGAATTCCACCGGATCCATCTTGAGCGCGTAGGCCACATCGTCCATCAGCGACTCGATTCCGAACACGCCCTGCGGATACGCCGGCGCGCGATAATTCGCGGCCACAGCCGTGTTCGTATATACGGGGGAGACGCTGGTCTCCAGGTTCGGCACCTGATAAATCTCGGTGCCCGAAAGATCGCAGGAGCCCTTGCGATACGCGCCCGCGCCGGTGAGCGCCGTAAACTGGATCGCGGTCAGCGTCCCATCGTTCTTCACGCCGACTTTGTAGGATTGGCGGCTGGACCAGCGCCCGTGCACCGCCACGAAATCTTCTTTGCGCGTGAACTCGAGCTTCACCGGCGCGCCCGCTTGCTTCGAGAGCAGCGCGGCCATCAAATCGGAATCCTGGCACTGGTTCTTGTTGCCGAACCCGCCCCCCATGTATTCGCTGATGACCCTGACGTTGTCCGCGGAGATCTTGAGATCCTTGGCGATATCCGTGCGGCAATTCGCGATCCCCTGGGTGGCGGCATGGACGGTCAGCTTATCTCCGGTCCATTCCGCAACGGACACGCGCATTTCGAGCTGCGCGTTATTGTGATGCGCGGAGGTGAAGTTATCCTCAAAAACGTGGTCGGCGGCCTGAAGCCCCTCGGCGACACTACCGCGCTTGTAGGTCTGCGGCTGGCGTTGCCGCTGGTTATTGAGCGACAGGTTTCCGCCTGGGTGGATCTCGACCGCGCCCGGCTTCAGGGCTTCTTCCACGTCTGTCAGGAAGGGCAGCACCTCGTAATCGACCTCGATCAGGTGCATCGCGTCTTCGGCGACGTGTCGATCGACGGCGGCGATGGCGGCCACGGGATCGCCCGCGAAGCGCACGGGATTGTTGAACAGCTTGCGCTGGCCAAGCTGATCGCCGCTGCTCCAGGTGGTGTCGCAATTCTCGTGCGTCAGAATCGCCTTCACCCCGGGCAGCGCCATCGCCTTGGTCAGGTCGATCTTGCGGATGCGGGCATGCGGATGCGGGCTGCGCAGAACTCGCGCGTACAACATCCCGGGCAGATGAACGTCGCTGGTATATTTCGCCGCGCCGGTTACGCGCTCGAGCGCGTCGATCCGCTGCGTCGCGTGGCCGACCGTTTTGAGGGGCGTCATGCGTTTCCTCCCCCGGTCGCCGGCGCCGTTCCACCCGCGGCCATCACCGCTTCCACATAGTGGTTGTAATTCGAGCAGCGGCATAGATTGCCGGTCATGGCGGTGCGAACTTCATCGCGCGTCGGGTGCGTGTTCTTCATTAACAGCGCCTTGGCGATCATCAACTGCCCGGAGGTGCAGTAGCCGCATTGGGGGGCGTCATGCTCGATGAACGCTTCCTGCAGTGGATCGAGCTTGCCGTTCTTGGCCAGCCCTTCTACCGTCTGGATCGAGCGGCCGTTCATCCACACGGCCAGCTGGCTGCACGAATAGAGCGGCGTGCCGTCCACCAGGACCGTGCAGGCGCCGCACTCGCCGCGATCGCAGCCGATCTTGGTGCCGGTCAGGTCCAGGTGGTCGCGCAGCAGCTCGACCAGGGTCCAGCGGTCTTCCACCTCGACACGGTGATCCACGCCGTTGACGTTGATCTTGATCGTGGTCCGGGGAACACCGGGCGGAGTAGAGACCGGTTTCTTTTGAGCCTTGATTTCAGGTATCGCTGCAACAGCAACGATCCCCGCACTGGTGCCTTCAACGAACCTTCGCCGCGAGATCTTCTTCATAGCGTGCGCTCCACGCTGATTCTATCAAAGAAGACGAGGCGTTAAGCCGTCTGTGCGGTCGCGCGAGACGGTTCCGCGGCGACCGGCTTGGCGGCTGCTTCGGGTTTCGGCAGCCCGATCTTCTCCCGGAGTCCCGCGTCGATCTTCTGCCGGATCTCGGGATGCTCCTTTAAGAACACCCGAGCATTATCGCGGCCCTGACCGAGGCGTTCTCCGGCGAAACTAAACCACGCGCCCGATTTCTCGACCACTCCCTGCTCCGCCCCCAGGTCGATCAGGTCGCTTTCGCGCGAGATGCCCTCGCCGTAGAGAATATCGACTTCGGCCTCGCGGAACGGCGCGGCGATCTTGTTCTTCACCACCTTGATCTTGGTGCGGTTCCCGACCAGCGTCTCGCCGTCCTTGATCGCCGACATGCGCCGTACTTCCACCCGCACCGACGAGAAAAACTTCAGTGCGCGCCCGCCGGTGGTGGTTTCCGGATTGCCGAACATCACCCCGATCTTCTCGCGGACCTGGTTGATGAAGATCATGCAGGCATTCGCCTTGGCGACCGAACCCGTGATCTTACGCAGCGCCTGCGACATCAGCCGGGCGTGCAGCCCCATGAAACTATCGCCCATCTCGCCGTCGAGTTCCGCCTTAGGAACCAGCGCCGCCACCGAATCCACCACCACTACGTCGATTACGCCTGAAGAAATCAGCGCGCTGGTGATTTCCAGAGCCTGCTCGCCGTAGTCGGGCTGGGACACAATCAGGCTATCGATGTCGACGCCCAGCTTGCGAGCGTAGGTCGGATCGAGTGCGTGCTCGGCATCCACAAAAGCCGCCGCGCCGCCGGCCGCTTGGGCCTGCGCGATCACCTGGAGCGCCAGAGTGGTCTTGCCCGACGACTCCGGCCCGAACACCTCCACCACGCGGCCCCGCGGGAATCCGCCCACGCCCAGCGCCGCATCCACGGAAATCGATCCGCTCGAAATCACGGCAACGGGCAGCGCGTTGCGGGATCCCAACTGCAGCACCGAGCCTTTCCCAAACTGCTTCTCCATCTGCACTAGCATCTGCAGGATCAGGCGATTGCGTTCGGCAGGCTGCATGATGATTGGTGCAGCCGGCGCGTAGAAATTCTCAGGTGTTCGCTGAAAAAGGGGGACAGACTACTCGGCAATAATTAACTTGACTCATCAGGCTACCTGCCTCATAATGGATTCATGGCAACCGAACCGAAGACGCTCCAGGACGCAATCCTCTATTTTGCGGACAAGGACCATTGCCGGGAATACCTGATGGCGCGGCGCTGGCCGGACGGCGTTGTGGTGTGCCCGACGTGCGGCTCGGATAAGGTTTCGTTTGTTGTTTCGCGCGGCCTGTGGCAGTGCCGAACGCGTCACCCGAAGGCGCAATTCAGCATCAAAGTCGGGACCATCTTCGAGGACTCGCCTATCGGACTCGACAAGTGGCTTTTGGGCATGTGGATGATTGCCAACTGCAAGAACGGAATCAGCAGCTACGAACTGCATCGCGCCACGGGCATTAGTCAAAAGTCGGCTTGGTTCGTCCTGCATCGCATCCGTCTTGCCCTCAAGGGTACGGATGCCCCAAAGCTTGACGGCGAGATTGAAGCGGATGAGACTTTTGTCGGCGGCAAGATCGCGAATATGCATCGCAAGTCTGCACGGCATGAACGCGCCAAGACTCCGGGCACCAATTGGAATAAGACTATCGTTCTCGGATTGCTTCAGCGCGACGGCGAAGTGCGGGCTGCGGTTTCTCCCAGCCGTCAGAAGCATCATATCGACGGGAATCTGATCGCTAACGTTGAACCCGGATCGAAGCTTTATACCGACGACCTCCCGGTTTACGGACAGGTAGACTTTGAACGCGAGTTCGTGAATCATCTGGAGTCTTATGTTGAGGGTCGCGTTCACACCAACGGTCTGGAGAACTTCTGGTCTCTCTTGAAGCGCGGATTGAAGGGAACGTATGTGAGCGTCGATCCCGCTCACCTTCAAGCCTACGTCGATGAGCAGGTATTTCGCTACAACAACCGCAAGGACATGAATGACAGTGACCGCTTTGATTTGGCCGTCCGCCAGATCGTAGGGAAGCGTTTGACTTGGGCCGAGGTCACCGGCAGGGTGCCGGAAAAACCGGCGATCAATTAAGCCTCCGCGCGCTATGCGCGGCCCGAAGAAGTAGTCTTCCAGTCCAGAGCGTTCGCAATCTTCATTGCGATATGCTGTCCAGATCGGTGCTTGATGAGCAGAAATATGATCGCATCCTTCGAGGAAGCTGCACGGCTGTTGAGCAAGTGGGCTACGGACTCCACGAACGTATCGGTTTTTTTGACGGTGGATGGAATAGCTGTTTCTTTCGACGGCTTCATTGCAACCCTCACAGAAGACACTTTGGTTGTAGCACAAAGATAAAGATGCAAGTACAAACATCATCTTCGGTCTTACAAAAGTCACAACGTTCAGTTACATGGAATCGCGCACACAGAGCTATACGTCGTGCCTCACGATGGAAGGTCCAGGATGGAAGTGTGCTCTCTATGAAGTTGCAGGTTGACCGTTGCTGGATCGTCGCCTTCGCTTCGGTTTCGGACCGGGCCTGTTTGGATTCAGCGCGGCCTGTTTGCGGTGTTCTTCGACGCGTTGTTTTATCACCGCGTGAGGCACCGCAAGCACGCGGTCCACAAGGTTCGTGAAGGCGTCGTATTCGGCTGAATGTTTCACTTAACACCATCTTATCCGTTCCTTAGCCGCTGCTCAATGGCTATCTCTACAGCTGCGGTCATATCGGGACTCTTGGCGATTGCCGCTCGGCCGAGCCTACCGTATATTTCGAGAACCCCCACGAGGGCCAATTCCATATCCGCTTGATCTATCTTCAGGAACCTGGGAAATCGCTCTGCTATTTCCGTGGGAGTGGGTTTAGCCGTGTCAAGCAAGACGCTTACTAAATACATCGCAAGGTAATACCTAACATCCCTTCTCTCGTCGGTCGTCACGTCGGAAGCTAGCAGAAACTGTTCTACTTGGCGATCCAAGATAATAGCCGCAGCATACAGATCTCCATCAGCCTGAGGATCGAACACCTTGGACACGTTGTTCTTTACGAACGTCTCGGGGCGACCACGGGATTGGTCTGGAGCGCGCAGAACTATAGCAATGACAGCTTGTGCCATGGACTTGATGCCTACGGTATTTCTTATCTCTCGCTTGAGACGACGGCACTGGCCTTTTTTCCTGTCATAAAACAGACCATTCAGGCGTAGCCTATCCTCAATCGTCTGTTGGATAGGCTCGGTAGACATCAGGCTAAGATCGCTAACCTTCGTCTGAGAATTAGTAGCCTTGATAATTTTGGTAGTTGACTTCTCATCCGGAGAAACTATAACCCGCAAGAGGATTCTTCTGGGATCTGCGGTACCTTTGCGCGTGCGGCGCCAGTTGAATATTTCATGGGAGGTCTGCAATCCATTAACGATCTCTGGATTTTCAATCCTTGCTTGATTTCCGCTGATCCCGCATCCGGTGGCTAGAATCGTGATCCCATTGTTCAACCACCAGAAGTCCTCTAGTTGGCCCACCGTTTCTAGGGTCTGCCGAATGCCCTTATTAACTGGGTTCCCTGCGCCTTGGTAGTCCCGCACATTGGGTTCAAGAAATCGCGTCTGAAGATGTCCATCAGGAGTTGATAGAACCCTGTCCGCAAAATCGGTCAACGTCACTAGGCATACCGTAGACTCATCGTTAGTCGAAAAACTGCGCTCAACGGGGACGACAACGGTAGAAATAGGTACAGTTCTCGCAGACTCCAAGAGCGTTGCGGCTGACCACGGCGCAAAATCCACATCCGCTAATGTCAGGACGGACTTCACGTATCCCGTGAGATTCGCAGAGCGAATCATAACTTTATCCTTGGCGTCCGGTATTTCGGGAGCTATGCAGGCATAGTGAAAGCGTACGGTCAATGTATGCTGGCGACCAAGCATGACATCATACTTGGTACGAAAATTACTAATAGCGTCCCTGGCTTTTGAGTTAAGGTATGTAAGCTCGTCTACGGGTTTGTTGTAGGACAGAAGGTCACGCGCAAAGGCCTCCAGTTTTTCGATAGCGGTTTCTTTAAACCCGTTCTCATACTTAGCCTGAATGATATGGAGTTCTACGTCACTTGCGGCGATAGGAGCAGCGGTTTCTTCTCCGATCAGTTGGCCGCCCATGTATAGAAACATGCCGTCAACGCCACCATCATCTCCTTCTCCGAAATCTCCTACATCGATGTCCTCGTCTGCGGGATCATGATCCTTGAGTACTTGCTCAAACACGTAGCGCTCAAACGCTTTACTCTGCTCTAAACCAGCGGCTCGGTGTTCCGACCAAATCTTGAAATTGGCATCTAGGGCCTTTACATCCATTTCGCTCATCGGCTTGACCTCCAGGGGACTACTCATTGTCCGCCACCCCCGGCTGATGAGTCAACGTAATTATTGCCGACTACTCTGTCCCCCTTTTTTCTTCCACTATCGCGTCAGGTCGTCCAGCTCGACGCCCTTGGGAGGAGTGAACTCAAACAGCGCGTCCGTCAGCAGCGGATTCTTCTTTTCGTCCTCGAACGTGAAGACCATCAGGTCGTTATTCTGCAGCTTCACCGACAGTCTGCGAATCATGAAATCCGGAGCCACCAGAAACGTCACCTGCGTGTACGGGAATTTGTCCGACTTAGGCAGAGCGGTGATCAGCAAGCCGCCATCCTCGGGCTTGGAATCGTATTGGCCGAAATCCCGGGCGAAATCGACATCGCCCAGCAGAAACGCCAGGGGCGCCCGCATGTCGTCGGTTTCCTTCATGCTGGTCTTCTCGGCGCGATGCTCGTCCGGATAGTAGGAATAGATGAACTTGCCGTCCGAGATGAAGAGCGTCCCGGACGCGTACTCCCAGCGCATCTTGCCCTTTTTACGCAGGTACAACGTGCCCGAATCGGTGCGCGTCCGGCCCCGCGAGGTGAGGTTTTCCGTAAATTTGACCTGCAAAGTCTGGATTTTGTTATAGCGGTCCTGCACCCCCTTCAGGGTGCTCTGGAGATCCATGGATTCGGCCGCCCCGCCGGGGATCGCCCAGGCCAGCGCCAGGAGCGCAGCGCACAGAACAACATTCGGTTTATTCATCACTAACTCCTTGGATGCATTGGGGGAACGCGCCGTTACCCGTCAACTAAAGTTCCCCGGCCACTCCGCCGATCTCAGCCCAACAGGAGAACTGTATGGACTACATGAGCGGCCTCAGCAGCATTGTCAGCATTGTGTCGTTCGTTATTTTCGCGGCGGGCGTCATGAAACTCTTCCAGATGGCGACCACTCTTTCCGAAATCAAGGACGTCCTCACGTCCATCAAGCTCAACGCCGCTATTCAGCCTCCTATCGGTGCGCCCGCCACGGTCCCTTCCGTTCCATCCGGCGAAGATATGCTGCGGGCTGCCTTGAGCGAACTGGATCATCCGGTGAGCCCCGCTTCGATCGAACTCGGCAACAAAAGCTAGACTGCTCGCACCTATACTGCTCTCACAACCGCGCTCACCGGGCGCGAACCCACCGGTATCACCGTCAACAGCGCTGCCGTCTTGTAGCGATTCTTCTTCTGCATGATCGCGGGCACGCTCAGGATCGCCACGTCCCCCGATTTCCGGTTGAGCACCAGAGCATATTGATCGTTGGCCATAACCCGGATAAAACCAGGGTCGCTGCCCACGGGCACCACGGCGATCACCTTGCGCGTCGCGATGCTGAGAATGCTCACGTCGCCGGACGTGGGACTGGCCACGAACAACAAATCTTCGGACACATCCATGGCTCCCGGAGCGTGGCCTGCCAGAACTGTATCGCCCACCTGGGGCGTGAAAAACGGGTACACCACCACCACGGCGTCCATCCCCTCGCCGGTGACGAACAACTGGCCCCCGTCGCGGCTGAAGCAGAACTGGTCGGGCCGCACGGAGAGCGGCAGGTGCGTGATCAGGCGCTGGGCGGTCACGCTGTAGGCCGAGAGCAGCCGTTCCCCGCGATTCCCGGCAACCAGGGTTTTGCTGTCGGTGAGAAATTGCACCGGTCCGTAATCGCCCTGGCCGAGCGGCGCGCTCAAACGCCGCGACTCCAGATCCACCAGGTAAACCGCCTTGGCCGAACTGACCGCCGCCGTCTTTCCATCCGGGGAAAGCGCGAGGCCCACAGGCTCATCCGGAAGCTGCAGCTTCCAATCGGGCTTGAAGCTATCGAGCGCCACCGCGACCAGCAAGCGCGGGTCGCGTGCCAGAACGTATAACGTCCGCTCGCCGGGGGCGAGCGCCATGGTGATGGCCTGCGACGCCACGCCCACCTTGCGGGCGAACCGGAGGTTATCGACCTGGATCTCGTGCACGGACCCGTTTTCAGGCGTCAGGGCGTAGACGGACGGGCGTTGCAGGGCCGCCGTGACCTCGGTCGGCGCCCCCTCCAGCGGGATGTGCCGGGCCACCGCCAAAACGCCCAAATCGACGGCAGCGACTGCTCCCCCCTCCTGGTTGGCGATGAAAGCATAGCCCCGGAAGCCTTCCTGGGGGCGGGTACAGGCAGCCGCCAGGGGCAGTGCCAAAAAGGTACGGCGAGAGATCACTTATTCCAGTCTAGCGCGCTGAAAACAAAAAACCTTGCCCGTCTGTAGCCCGTATGGTACCTTCAGAGTAAGCTTGGCCAGATCTGACCTCCTGAAAAGACCTTAGTACGTCGAATCCTTTCTTATGAACCTGCGGTCGCTGTTTAGTGTTTTTTCATCCGATCTGGCCATCGATCTGGGTACGGCCAATACTCTGGTGTACGCCAAGGGCAAAGGCATCGTGGTCAACGAGCCTTCCATTGTCGCCCTGAACAAGAACACCGGCGAGGTGGAAGCCGTCGGCAAGGAAGCCAAAGAGATGCTGGGCCGCACGCCCGGCAACATCGTCGCGATCCGGCCCATGAAGGACGGCGTCATCGCCGACTTCAAAGTGACCGAGCGCATGCTGAATTACTTCATTCAGAAGGCGCACGGGCGCAAGATGCTGGTCCATCCGCGCATCATCATCGGCGTGCCCAGCGAGATCACACAGGTCGAAAAGCGCGCCGTCATCGATTCGGCCTATCACGCCAAAGCCAGTGAAGTGTACCTTGTCGAACAGGCCATGGTAGCGGCTATCGGCGCGGGTTTGCCGATCACCGAGCCGGCCGGGAATATGGTGGTCGATATCGGCGGCGGCACTACCGACGTCGCCGTCATTTCGCTGTCCGGCATTGTGTACTCGCGCTCGGTGCGCGTGGCCGGCAACGCCATGGACGATGCCATCATGCAGTACATGAAGCGGAAATACAATCTGCTGATCGGCGAAACCACGGCGGAAAAAGTGAAGATACAGATCGGCTCGGCGTTTCCTCTGGATAAGCCCCTCAGCATGGAAATCAAGGGCCGTAATTTGATTGAGGGAGTGCCGAAAACCATCACCGTCGAGGACGAGGAAATCCGCGAGGCGCTGTCGGAAGGCGTCGCCACCATCATGAACGCCATCCGCGTGGCGCTGGAGCGTACTCCTCCGGAACTTTCCGCCGATATTAGCGATCGGGGGATTGTGCTGACCGGGGGCGGAGCGTTGATTAAGAATTTAGACAAGCGGATCCGCCATGAAACCGGGCTGCCGGTGTCGATCGCCGAAGATCCGCTGGCGTCGGTGGTGCTGGGTACCGGCAAAATGCTGACTGAGTTTGCGCTTTTGCGCCGCATCGCTGTTGAATAAAAAAGACGTTGAGTAAAGACCTGGAATAAATCCCGAGTAGTTGTTATGGATTTGATTCTCAATCGCTACCGCAACCTGACAGCGCTGGTGGCGGCGATTCTCGTCCAGTTGGTGCTGCTGGCCTACCAGGTCAAGAGCAATCAGGAAGTCCGCCTGATCCGCGTCTGGGCCGTCACCGCGGTCACGCCCCTGGCGCGATTGCTCGAAGGCGGCCGCAGCGGCACCGTCAATTTCTTCAAGGACTATTTCGTTCTGCTCGACGTGCGCGAACAGAACAAGCGCCTTCAGAGCGACCTGAATCGCGTCCAGATCGAGAACCAGGTTCTGCGCTCCAAGCTCGATACGGCCGAGGCCGGCAAAGCCCTGTCCGTGTTCCAGGAACAAACTCCGATGAAAACGGTGGCGGCGCGCGTCATCGGGGACTCGCCCGGTTCAAACGGACGGGTGGTCCTGATCGATCGCGGCACCGGCAGCGGCATTCAATCCGGCATGGCGGTGATCACGCCGGACGGAATTGTCGGCAAGATCGTCAGCGCCTATCCCACCGCATCGACTCTGCTGCTGATCACGGATCCGGCCTTTGCCGCAGGCGTCCTTTCGCAGCAAAACCGGGTCCACGGAACCCTGAAAGGCACCGGAAATAGCGGAGTGATCGTGGATTACGTTCAGAATGAACAGAACGTCGAGATCGGCGAATGGTTTTATACCGCCGGCGACGACCGCATCTTTCCGAAAGGGCTGCCCGCAGGAACCGTGACCTCCGTGCGCCCCGGCCGCACGGCAAAAGAGATTACCCTGAGCCCCAGCGGCTTGCAGAACGGACTGGAAGATGTGCTCGTCATCCTCCAAGGCGATCACAAGCCCATACCCGACCTGCCCCCGCCCAACCAGTCCGTTCATCTCCAGCCCCTGCCGCCGGCCGACGGCGATCCTTCCGATCCCCTGAGTGCGACCCGGACCACTGGCGCGGAAACCGACCTGGACCGCGAAGTGGAACGCACCAAGCGGATCGGTGAGGACCAGAAACATGTCTTCGGAGAACGGGGCCGGGGAGCGCCGGACTTTAATAAGGTCCCCGAGCCGGCCGCACGCCCGATGCCAGCCACTCCCCCGGTAAACCAGCCCCGTCCATGAGCGATCTTTCCGCTGGATTCAGCGAACCGCCGCGCAGGAGCAAAGTCGCCAAATCCCGGTGGATCACGATCATCGGGGTGCCGCTGGCCGCCATCTTGTTCCAGGTGTATGTCCCCCGTTTCTTTACGTATCTGGCGTACCTGGAAATGCCGCTGCTGGTGACCGTCTATTACTCGCTCCGGCGGCGCTCTCCGCCCTTCGGAGTGGTGTTCGGCATGTGTATCGGCCTCGCCCAGGATTCGCTTTCGAACCACCCCCTGGGGATGTTTGGGATCGTCAAGACGCTGGTCGGATATTTCGCCGCGTCCGTCAGCCAGCGCTTTGAAGGCAGCAGCGACCTGCTGCGGCTGGTGCTGGCGTTCTTTTTTTTCTTCTTCCACCAGTTCTTTTATTGGGTCCTGGCCCGCGCCCTGCTGGGGCAGGCGGTGTCCTTCGAACCCGTTCAAACCCTGGTGCTCGCGGTCCTGAACGCCGCGGTGGCCGTACCTTTATTCCGTATCTTGGATAAACTGGATGTCACGGACTAAACTGACGATAGTTGTTGTTAGGGAAGGTGCCCGGTGAGCGATCCCGACCGTCCGGAGAAAGTCTCCTCAACCCGGCTGTTTCACGACGATACCAAGTTTGCGCTCGGACGCATCGCGGTATTCCAGTACGCCGCCGTGGCGGTGTTCCTGTTCCTGATCGCCGGATTCTGGATTCTTCAAATCCGCGATCACGAAGCCAACAGCACGCTGGCCGAACGCAATCGCATCAAGACCGTTCCGATGCTCGCTCCCCGCGGCAAGATTCTCGACCGCGACGGCCGCGTCATCGTGGACAATCAGCCCGCTTTCGTGGCCGAGCTCACCCAGGAAAATCTCAAGATGGAGCACCTGGCTCCGATCGCCGAGGGCCTGCACCTGGATCTGGACGACTTGAAAGCCACCGTGAAGCGCTACGCCGCCGGGAAGCGCTACAGCCCCATCCCTATCAAGCGCGATATCACACCGGCTGAGTTGACTTTTATCGATTCCCACCGCGATCCGGGCACCTTCCCGGAACTCGAAGTGGTCCAGGAGCCGCGCCGGCTGTATCCGCAAAACGGCCTCGCCGCGCATGTGATCGGATACGTCGGCGAAGTCAGCGAAGCGGAGCTGAACTCCTCCGAATTCGCCGACTACTCCCAAGGCGATCTGGTCGGAAAGTCGGGCCTCGAGCGCCAGTACAACGACATTCTCAAAGGCGTCGACGGCCAGCGCCGCGTGGTCGTGGACGTAGCCGGGCGCGAGCACCAGGTGCTTGAGAGCGCGGAACCGACCCCTGGCCAGAATCTGCAGCTAACCATCGATCTGGACCTGCAGGCAGTCGCGGAACTCGCGCTGGATGGAAAAAAAGGCGCGGTGGTGGCACTGGATCCGCGCGACGGCTCGGTGCTGGCGATGGTGAGCCGCCCGGCCTTCGATCCGAATCTGTTTGCCGGCCACATTAGCGCCGCCGATTGGAAGGCGATTACGTCCAACCCCGACAATCCCCTGCTGAACCGGGCCATCCAGGCGCAGTTCGCGCCGGGATCGACGTTCAAGCCTCTGGTGGCGATGGCCGGCCTCGAGACCGGCACCATCGACGACAATTTCAGCGTCCGCTGCAATGGAGGCGCAAACTTCTATGGCCGCTTCTTTAAATGCTGGAGCAAGGGTGGACACGGCAACGTGAACGTGCACGCGGGAATCGTGCACTCCTGCGATGTTTTCTTTTATACCGTGGGGAACAAGCTTGGTATCGACAATATCGCCGCATACGCCGAGGAGGCGGGCATCGGCAAGAAAACCGGAATCGACCTTCCCGGCGAAGCGGAAGGCTTGATGCCTTCTTCCAAATGGAAGCTCCGGACCCAGCGCGAGAAGTGGTATGCGGGAGAAACAATTTCGGTTGCGATCGGACAGGGAGCCGTGACGGTCACTCCGATTCAGCTCGCCAGCGCCATCGGCGGGATGGCGAATGGGGGCGTCTGGTATAAGCCGCATCTGGTAAAGATGGCCGCGCCCACCGATCCGCGGCGCGAAAACTGGAATCCGGACAATATCGCCAAGGTTGTCTCCGGGATGTACGGAGTCGTGAACGAAGCTGGCGGCACAGGCGATGCCGCAAGGATCGCCGGAATTACCGTGTCGGGCAAGACCGGCAGCGCCCAGCGGATTTCAAACGACCTCCGCAAATCAGGCAAGCTGGACAAAGGGGAACTGGAGGACAACGGCTGGTTCGTGGCGTTCGCCCCGCGCGAAAATCCCGAGATCGTGCTGGCAGTGCTGCTCGAAGGCGGCGAGCACGGCGGCCTGGCCGCACCCACCGCGCGCGATATCATCAAAGCCTATTTCGACAAGAAGATCCGCTTGTCGAAACTCGCGCAGCCGAGTCTGGCATTAATGCGGCAGCCGGGATCGATTGCCGGGCAGGCCATTTTGTCGCCGGCCATTGCCGATCCCCGGTCGGAACCGGTCGTGCACTGAAATGGCAAGATACCGCTCCTTCCGCGACCTGGATTGGTCGCTGCTCGTCATCACCCTGATCATCTGCGCGCTGGGGATCCTACAGATTTACTCGGCGACCCATGACACCAAGTGGTCCGACGCCTGGTGGAAGCAAGCCGTCTGGGTGGCGGTGGGCATCGGAATCATGTGGGTTGCCTCGTCCATCGACTACCACACGCTGCTGGGGCAGGTTCCCCTCCTCTATGGCGTTTCGATCGCCGCGCTGCTGGCAACCTTCGCATTCGGCAAGCTGGTCTTCGGCTCGCGCCGCTGGATCACGATTCCCGGGACGGGCTTCAACTTTCAGATCTCCGAATTCGTCAAACTGGTGATAATATTGGTGGTAGCACGATACCTCTCGGAGCTGAAGCGCGACGAGGTCGGGTTAGGTGACTTATTGAAACTAGGAGTGTTAGTTGGAATTCCGACGGCCCTGGTGATGAAGCAGCCGGATCTGGGTACATCGCTAACGTACCTGCCGGTGCTGGGCGTGGGGATTCTGCTGGCAGGGATTCGATGGCATTATCTGGCGGCGATTGCCGTGGCGGGCGGACTGGCGATTACGGTCGGCTATCACTTTCTGCAGGATTATCAGAAAGCGCGGCTGGTTTCGTTCGTCGACCCTTCCCAGGATCCGCGCGGCAGTGGCTATCAGGTGATCCAGTCCAAGATCGCGGTCGGGGACGGCGGGTTGTGGGGGAGGGGCGTGACGCACGGCACCCAAACTCAAGGCGGGTTCCTGCCGGTTCCGCACACCGATTTCATTTTCTCGGCCTTTGCCGAGGAACACGGGTTCGTAGTGGTAGTGGCAGTGCTCGGGCTCTATTTTTTGTTGCTGATGCAGATCGTGCAGAATGCCCAAATGGCTTCCGACCGCGCGGGCATGTATATCTGCATGGGCGTGGCGACCATGTTGTTGTTCCATGTGTTGGTCAATGTGGGCATGGTAGTTGGGAATATGCCGGTGACGGGGATTCCCTTGCCGCTGATGAGTTACGGCGGCTCGAATCTGTTTTCGATATTTATCATGCTGGGGCTGGTGAACAATGTCCGGCTCCGGCGGTTTTCGAGTTAAGTAGTCAATTTCAACCGACCTGCGTGTAGTACGGGCGTGGGGACGGAAGGCGAATTTCGGTAGAAGATTTTGGAAGCCTGCCAGTAACTGGAGGTTTCGTTTGGGCTGGTTGAGTCGGGAGTGTTCGAGTTCGAACTCCACTTCCGTGTGACGAGACGGCCGCATACCCCGAATCGCCTGAGTACTGTCCCACCCTTAGCCGGGTCGCGTAGCACCCCGCGTAATCGCGGGAGGGAGGCTGAGGATGAGCAAGGAACTGGTAATTTCGTCCAATCGGCACGAAACCAGAGTGGCGCTTCTGGAAGACGATCAGTTGGTGGAAGTATACTTCCAGCGGGCCAACGAGTATTCGCTGGCCGGAAGTATCCACAAGGGCCGTGTGACGCGCGTGCTGCCGGGCATGCAGTCGGCCTTCGTCGATCTGGGCCTGGAGCGCGATACGTTCCTGTACGTATCGGACTTCCTGGAAGAAGAGCACGAAGATATCGATCGCATTACCGGCGATGAACGCCCCCCTCGTGAGAATAACCGCGACCGGGATAGAGACCGGGATCGGGACAGGGAACGTCGTCCCGCGATGCGTCCCCCGCAGGAGCCTGCGACTCCTGCCCCAGTTTCAGCTTCAGTCCCAGTGGAGCTGACAGCGCCTCCTGTGGAGGCCCCCGCTGCGGCGGAGACGACGGGGACAGCACCTGCGCAAGACCGTCCTGTGGACCGTCCTCAGGACAAAGCGGGAGAGGATCGCGACCGGCGGGGACGCCGCTCACGCCGCCGCCGCAATCGGGGACGCGGATTCCCCGAGTCGAAATATGCCGAAGTCGGTCCCGCGGGCGCCGCTGTTGCCGCGCCGCCGGCAGAGATCGAACCCGCCGTTGCTTTCGAGCCGAGTCACGAAGAAGCCCGGCATGCGGAACCGCGCGCTATGGAAACGCGAACGGAAACTCCGCTGATTCTGCCGGGCGAATCGCTGGCCAAGTATCGCGGCGCACCCCAAGCGTCCGTGGAACATCACGTAGTCGAGCACCCCCGGCCGGCCTCCGTGCCGCCGCCGCTTCCCACCCAAGAAGAACTGGACGTGAATGAACTGGACGTCCAGCTCGAGCAGAAAGTCTTCGAGGAGCCGATTCACTACCCGCCGGAAAACGCCGTGCCGGACGCTCCCACGCACTCCGCGCCGGACGGATCACTCTCTTCCGTCGGACTTGCGTCCGACGAGCACATTTCGCAGCCGCCGCCACTGCCGGAAGAAGTTGTCAGCGCACAGGAAGCGGAAGACCTGGAAGACGCGGCCCAGTCCGGCCCGATCACCGCGCCCATGCTCGATGAGGACGAAGACCTGGATATCCAGGCCATGATCCTGGGCGAAGCCATCGCCGATGAAGAAGAGGAATCGGGCGAAGCGGAATCGGAAACCGAAGTGGAAGGCGATGCCGGAGCCGAGGCGACTTCAGAAGAAGGTCCCGGAGCTGAAGGATCGCCCGCGGACGCAACCGCGGCCGAGCCGGCCAGCGGCACCGCGGAAGTGCGCGAGCGGGGCGGACGCTTACCGCATCGCGTTGCGCGCCGCAGTCGCCGCCGCGGCGGCCGTGGTGGAGACAATCGACCCGACAACCGCGGTCCGCGTGAGCCGGGTTCGACGGAACCAGCCGCCCGCGGCCCCGAACAACGGGAACAACGTGAGCCGCGTGGACCGCGCCCGGAAGGCGACCGTCCCCGTGGACGCGAGCGCGTCTTATCCGCGCAAGTGCAACAAATTTCCATCGCCGACCTCCTGAAAGAAGGCCAGGAGATCATCGTTCAGATCGCCAAGGAGCCCCTGGGGCAGAAGGGCGCGCGCATCACTTCGCATATCGCCCTGCCGGGACGCTTCGTGGTCTACATGCCCACGCTCGAGCACATGGGCGTCTCCCGCAAGATCGCCAGCGATGAAGAGCGCTTCCGGCTGAAACGCATTCTGCAAGGCAAGCGTCCCGGACCGGTGGGCGGCTTCATTACGCGCACCGCCGCCGAAGGCCGCACCGAGGACGAAATCGCCGGGGACATGGAGTTCCTGTATAATCTGTGGGCCGACATCCGCAACAAGGCCGACAAGAAACCCGCGCCGGCGCTGCTGCATCACGATCTGGATATCGTGCAGCGGATTCTGCGCGATCAGTTGGGCGACAGCTTTAAGGCCATCTGGATCGACAACGAAGAGGCCTACGAGAGCGTCCTGCGGTTCGTGGAGCGCTTTCAGCCCGGGTTGGTCGGCAAAGTGAAAATGTACACGCGCGAGGCGCCCATCTTCGACGCTTTCGGCGTGACCAACGAACTGGAAAAAGCCCTGCGTCCGAAGGTGTGGCTCAAATCCGGCGGCTACATCGTCATCAACCAGACCGAAGCGCTGGTGGCGATCGACGTCAACACCGGCAAGTTCGTGGGCAAATCCAACCGCCTGGAAGACACCATCGTCAAGACCAACACCGAGGCGATCAAGGAAATCGTCCGGCAGATCCGCCTGCGCGACCTGGGTGGCATCATCGTCATCGACTTCATCGACATGGATGAGCGCAAGAATCGCACGAAGGTGATGCAGGTGCTCGAAGAGGCCATGCGCGCCGATCGCGCTCCGTACAAGATTCTCCAGTTCAACGATTTCGGACTGGTGGCGATCACCCGCAAGCGCGTGAAGCAGTCACTCGAGCGCACGCTGTGCTCACCGTGCCCCCACTGCGACGGCGCGGGCTACATCAAGAGCGTCCAGACTGTGGTCAACGAGATCCTGGCGGAGGCCCGCAAAATGGCTTCGAGCGTTGAAGGCAAAGAAGTTGTCCTGCGGGTTCACGCGGATGTAGCCAAAGTTCTGAAATCGCATCAAAATAAGTATCTGGAAGAACTCGAAGAGGTGCTGCGGCGTCCCGTACTCATCAAGAGCGACTCGCAACTGCACCACGAGAAGTTCGATCTAGCGTAGTTGACCAGACAACGAAAGGTGATTCATGTCCTTACGGATTAATGACGTAGCTCCCGATTTCAAGGCCGAAACCACACAAGGCCCGATCCAGTTTCACGAATGGATCGGAGACGGCTGGGCGGTCCTGTTTTCGCACCCGAAAGATTTTACGCCGGTGTGCACTACCGAGCTGGGATATATGGCGGGACTCGAACCCGAATTCAAGAAGCGTAACACCAAGATTATCGGACTCAGCGTCGACCCGGTGGGCAGCCATGGTAAATGGGCCGCCGACATCGAAGAGACGCAGGGCCACCGCGTGAACTACCCCATGATTGGCGATCCGGAACTGCAAGTCGCCAAGCTTTACGACATGCTGCCGGCTGATGCCGGTGAGACCTCCGAGGGCCGCACGCCGGTGAACAACCAGACCGTACGGACGGTGTTCGTCGTCAGTCCGGACAAGAAGATCAAGATGATGCTCTCTTACCCCATGAGCACCGGCCGGAACTTCGACGAAATCCTGCGGGTGATCGATTCTTTGCAGCTCACCAGTAAGATGGGCGTGTCGACGCCGGTGAACTGGAAGCCGGGCGAGGATGTGGTTGTTCCGTCAGCCTGGCCGGACGATGAAGCCAAGAAGAAGTTCCCCGGCGGCTGGAAGACTCTGAAGCCCTACTTGCGGCTGGGATCGCTGCCCAAATAAGGCGAGCAGTATAATCGTGGCTGAGAGGGAAATAACGATGCTTACGTCTTCTCAGCGAAGCAAGATCCTGGTTGCCAGCGCCGCCGCGATGATCCTCGGGCTCGGTCTGGTCCAGGGCGCGAGTCCTGACCCCAAAGACCTGACCTACAAACTGCCCGATCAGATCCAGTGGCGCGGCAGCCCGGGCGGCCCCCAGCAGGCGATTCTGGCGGGCGACCCATCCAAGCCTGGACTGTACGTGATGCTGATCAAATGGCCGCCGCACCACATGAGCCGCCCGCATTTCCATAATACGGCCCGGTACGCGACCGTTCTTTCCGGGACCTGGTGGGTCGGAACCGGCACAAAATACGATCCCGACAGCACGTATCCCATGAAAGCAGGCTCGTTCGTGACGGACATTCCGAATGGAATCCACTACGATGGCGCCAAAGACGAGGAGTGCGTGCTCGAGATCACCGGCATGGGCCCGGTGACGACGACCCCGGCGGAAACGAAGTAGCTACGCCAGCCACTCGACCGTAACGTCCACAAGGATCGGGCCCAGCAGAGCCGCGGCTTCGCGCTCGGCGCTCTGGAGAATCTTCTCCGCATAGGGTTTGTCGGGCGACACCGTAACCGCCGCCACCAGGCCCTGCGACCAGGAGTCCTGATAATCGATCTCGGCCACGGCGACGTTGCAACGGGAGCGAAGACGATCCTTCAAACCTTTGACAAAATGCCGTTTGTCTTTGAGAGAGTGCGAGTCTTCCAGCCGCAGCTCAAAGGTAATGACGCCGACCGCCGGCACGTTAGGCGACGGCAGCCGTCTCGTCGCGTTCCGTAGCGAAGGCTTCGATCACGTCGCCGGGCTTCAGATCGTTATAGTTGGCGATCGAGATACCGCACTCGAAGCCGGCCTTGACCTCGCTGGCGTCGTTCTTGAAGCGCTTGAGCGAGAGGATCTTGCCGGTGTGGATGACTTTATTGTCTCGCAGCAGCCGTATTTCGTTGTTGCGGCCGATGACGCCGTCGTTCACCGTGCAGCCCGCCACAGCGCCGACCTTGCTGATGCGGAATACCTCACTGACCTTCGCCCGACCCTTGTAAACTTCCTTGAACACGGGGTCCAGCAGGCCCGTCATGGCGCGCTTCATCTCGTCCACCAGCTCGTAGATGATGGTGTGGTTCCGGACATCGACCTTTTCCTGCTCCGCCAGGGCCTGCGCATTGCGCTCCGGCCGGACGTTGAAACCGATGATGATCGCTTGCGAAGTGGCCGCCAGCAGGACATCGCTCTCGGTGATCGCGCCCACCGCGGCCCGCAGCACGCGGATCTTGATCTTATCGTTGGACAACTTCTGCAGGGTATCCGAGAGCACCTCGGCCGTGCCGCCCACGTCGGTCTTCAGGATGATGTTGAGATCCTTGACTTCGCCGGCCTTCAACTGATCGTGCAACTGATCGAGCGTCAGGCGGGTGTTGCGCGACATAGACACTTCGCGCGCTTTCACCTCGCGATACATCACGATCTGCTTGGCCTTGGCCGTGTCGGTGACCGCCTGGAACGTCTCACCGACTTCCGGAACAGACTCCAGACCTAACACTTCAACGGGCGTCGAGGGCTCGGCTTCGCGAACCGCCTCGCCGCGGTCGTCGAACATCGCGCGGACTTTCCCGAACACCGATCCGCAGATGAAATGATCGCCCACACGCAAGGTGCCGTTCTGCACCAAAACCGTGGCCACCGGACCGCGCGCGCGGTCGAGCTTCGCTTCGAGCACGTTGCCCATGGCGGGACGCGCCGGACTGGCCTTGAGGTCTAGAAGATCCGCCGAAAGCAGGATCATCTCGAGCAGCAGATCGATACCGACTTTGGTCCTGGCCGAAACCGGAACCATGACGACATCGCCGCCCCAGTCCTCCGCCAGCAGGCCGCGATCGGCGAGTTGTTGCTTGATCCGCTCCGGCTGTGCGTCGCCTTTATCCATCTTGTTGATGGCGACCACGATGGGAACTTTCGCCGCTTTGGCGTGGTCAATGGCTTCGAGCGTCTGCGGCATCACACCGTCGTCGGCAGCCACCACCAGCACCACGATGTCGGTGACCTTGGCTCCGCGGGCACGCATGCGGGTGAAGGCTTCATGGCCGGGCGTGTCGATGAACACGATCTTGCGGCCGTTCTTTTCGACGCGATACGCCCCGATATGCTGAGTGATCCCGCCGGCTTCCCGATCGGCCACGTGGGCCAACCGGATGGCATCGAGCAGCGACGTCTTGCCGTGATCGACGTGGCCCATCACGGTAACCACGGGAGCGCGCCGTACGCGATCCTCGTCGATTTCCGCCTGCTGGATTTCGTGCGTGGCTTCCTCTTCGTAGCTGAGCTTGTTGGTGGAAGCACCGAAATCGCGTGCCAGCTCCTCGGCCAGCTTCACGTCGAGGGTCTGATTGATGGTGGCGAAAATCTTCTTATCGAAGAGGCGCTTCACCACAATGTTGCCCTTGATGCCGAGCTTTTCGGAGAGTTCTTTTACGGTGATGCCTTCGGCGATGGTGATTTCACGATCGATGGGCGGCGGCTCAAAGGCCTGCGCCTTCCGCGAAACCTGCCGGATACGACCCTCTTCCGGATCTGCGTCGCGGCGGCGGTCTCGCGATCCCGGCTTAATTGCATGACGCCGTCCCGGATCTGCCGGCAGCGGAGCGGGTTCGGCTCGCAGCGTTCCTGGCGAAGTCGGATGCATCGGACGTCCACGTCCGCGCAGGCCACCGGGGCCTCCAGCGCCTCCACCCTGGTAAGGACCCTGGCCGGGAGTGCGCATCATGGGCTGGCCCGGACGAATCGGACCTCGATAAATCGGCTGTCCTGGAACGGGGCTGGCGGGACGCGTCGGCATTCCTGGCCGAGGCGCTCCGGGCGAGGCGGCGCCCGGCGGACGCGTCAGCTTCGCGACTAAATCCGGACGCGGCGGAACAATCGGACGCGCGGCCGGCTGTCCGGCAAGATTCGGTTTCGCGGGAGGCCGCAGCGGACTACCTCCGCCCATGGGAGTTCCCGGCACGATGGTCGCGGCCGGAGGAGCAGCGGGACGGGGCGAAGGACGAGGCGGCGCCGGCATGCTGGGAACGATCCCCGGACTGGATGCCTGTGCATGTCCCGGCAAGTGGCCGGCTGCGGGCCGGTGGCCCACGGCTTCGTGCGAGACACGTGTGTCAGACCCTGGCAGAGGCTGGCGCGGACCGGAAAGAATCTGGCCTGGCCGGGGGGCCGGCGGAGCGGGACGGGCGGGAATCGGAATCCCACGCGGAGCCACGGGGGGCGCAATCGGCCGTTCAGGAACGTGAGGAACGTGTGCCGAACCTGGTCCGGAGGCGAGCGGCGGGCGCAACGGCGCCGCTCGAGGAGCCGGAGGAGGCGCAACTTCCGTGGGAACCTCCTGGGCTGCGGCTTGCGGCGCTTCGGCTACGGGTTCGTGCCTGGGAGCCGAGGGCGCCTGCGATAGCTCGGCGGAAGGGCTGGCATCCGCTACATGTTCGGGCGCGGTTTCTGTTTTCGAGGAGCCGCCTGATCCGGCGGAGTCACGCGATCCGTTCGATTCCTCTGTCAGCCGGCGCTTGATCTCTATCGCTACAGGTTCATCGACCGAACTGGAGTGGGTTTTCTTTTCAGTGACGCCCAGTTCCGGGAGCATGTCGAGGATTACGTTCGGTTTCACCTCGAGCTCGCGCGCCAGCTCGTTAATTCGAATTTTGACCATACTGTGTGCCCCGCCGCCCAATTCCGACACCGGGGTTGTCAGATTAAACCCTGCCCCTTATTCAGAGCGTCCGCGCCTGCCGGAGCCTCTGCAATATCTATCGTAACAGATTGTTCCTGCGGTTCTTCCGCCGTTGCGGCCGTTTCCGCGGGCGCGGCTTCTCCGTCGCCGCCCGATTCGAACTGTCCGTAGTAACTGACCACGGCTTCCTGGATTTTCTCCACCATCTCATCGCCGATGCCGGGAATTTCTTCCAACTGCTCGGGAGTCATTCCGCCCAGGCTCTCGACCGTGCCCACGCCCGCTTCCATCAGTTTCTCAACCAGCGTATCGGGGATCCCGTGATCGATCAGCACGGAAACGGGAGCGCCCGGCACCACCAGCGCCTCCATTTGCGACTCCACTTCCTGGCGCTTTTCTTCCTCGCTCTTGATATCGATTCGCCAGCCGAGCAACTTGGCCGCCAGGCGCACGTTCTGACCCTTTTTGCCGATAGCCAACGACAACTGGCTGTCATCGACGATCACTTCCATGTGTTTTCCGATCGGGTCCAGGATGGTCACGCGCGAGATTTTGGCCGGGCTCAGCGCATGCGTGGCGAACACCACCGGATCGTCATTGAATTCGATGATGTCGATCTTCTCTCCGCGCAATTCGCGAATGATTGACTGCACCCGCATGCCCTTCATCCCGACGCAGGCGCCGACGCTATCCACGTCGCGGTCGCGGCTGGACACGGCGATCTTGGTGCGCTCCCCGGCTTCCCGGGCGCAACCTTTGATGACCACGGTATTGTCGTAAATCTCGGGAACTTCCTGCTCGAACAAGCGCATCACCAGTTCCGGGGCCGCGCGCGAAACGATCACGCCCGCGTTTTTGCCGGCCTTCTCGACGCTGCGGATCACGCAACGGATGCGGTCGCCCACGCTGAAGCTTTCCAGGCGCGATTGTTCTTTCTTGAGGATCCTGGCTTCGGTCTTGCCCATGTCCACCACCAGATCCGGACCTTCCAGGCGCTTGACCACGCAGCTCACCAGCTCGCCCACGCGGCCGGAGAACTCCGAAAAGACATTTTCACGCTCGGCTTCGCGCACCTTTTGCAGAATCACTTGTTTGAAGGTCTGGGCCGAAATCCGGCCCAACGCATCCAGCGGCTTGGCAAAGCGGATTTCCCCGCCCACTTCAATTTCCGGATTGAGTTTCCGGGCGTCTTCGAGCGAGATTTCCTTGTCCGGATCGGCGACCGGATCGGTCACCTTCTTCACCCCGAAAATCTGGATCGCGCCGGTGCCTTCCTCCATTTCCGCCACCAGCTCTTCGCCGGCATGGAAATGTTTGCGAGCGGCCACCAGCATGGCATCCTTCACCGCATCCCGAATGATCTGCGGATCGATCCCTTTCTCCTTGCTCAGGATTTCGATGGACTGATAAATATTGCCCAGGCTGGTCATTTCAGTTAGTTGCTCCGATTCGGGGGATTACCACTCGAACTTGAGATTGGCCTTCTCCACCAGTTCCAGAGGGAACTGGACGCTCCTGCCAGGAGAAGGCTCAATGGTGATGATTCCTTCGGCAAAACTCCGCAGCGCGCCGATCCAGGTTTTCTGGTCTTCCACCGGCTGGCGGAGGACGACTTTCACTTTGTGGCCTACAAACCGCGCGAATTCCTGGGGCTTGGCCAGTTTCCGTTCGACGCCGGGCGAGCTCACTTCCATGGTGTAGCGTCCGCCGGGAATCACATCTTCGACGTCCAGGATGGTGCCCACGTTCTGCGTGATGTACTCGCAATCCGCGTGCGTGACGCCTTCCGGTTTGTCGATAAAAATGCGCAGAACCCGGGTACCGCCGCCGCCCAGCATCTGGATGTCGACCACTTCCAGGCCTTTGTCGCCGCCTACACGTTCCGTGATTTCCCGCACTTTTTCTACGATGGTCGCCCGGTCCGCCATGTTTCACTTCCAGCCGCAATCCACCCGCAATCCACGCGCAATCCACTAAAGACAGGCAATAAAAAAGTGGGCTTTCGCCCACTTCCACTGCTCGTACTTAATCCTTAGTATACACCCTCGCCGGAGAGACCCTCCGCGGCGGCCAAACGAACGCGGGAACCTACTGAAACCAAAGAGAAAGCCTGATCCAGGCTCGCCAGGCTAGGTGGTGAGCAGCGAGTGCACGCGATTTACCAAGTCTGTTCCAGCCTGGCCTGCGTCCGCCGTAGAAAAATCGGCCGGAAGACGAAGAACCTGGAGGTTGGGCCTCTGGCGGAACCCCTCAACCACCGCCTCACCCGTCGGCAGCCCGAGCATTCCCGCGCCGCAAATCACCACTTTGGGATTCATGGCACTCACCAGGCTCTTGGCATCCGCCAGGTTCGCCGCGGTGTGGACTTCATAACCCGAGCTGGTCAGGAGCGCTCTCACGTAGGCTAATAGATCTCTGGAAGGGTCGATGCAAACGATCTTGGTTCGGGACGATTCTACGGCCTGGTCGGGAGACCGGCTGTAAAAAGCATCGATGGCTTCTTCCTCCGAGGGATGCGTGGGAAGTATGCTCAGCAGTTTCGTCACTTGAAGAACCTGGAGAACAACCGGGGATACCTGGCAAAGCTTTAAACCACCGCCGGCGGCTCGTAATACGCCGAACATACGGACCAGAGTTCCCAATCCGGAACTATCGATGTAATCCACCTCCGCCAATTGCAGGACAACCCACTTCACCGTCAGCAAGTTTGTCCCGGGAATCTGAGTCTGCCGTTCCAACTCAACCTGGAGGGCTTCTGTTTCCGCGCCGGCGACGATGCGGCCCCGGCATCGAATCACCACCACCTCGTCCATGGTCTGGCTTTGCAGAGTTAGTCGCATCGCGGTCTCAATTCACTCGCTAAAAGGCGCCGATCTCACTATGGAACCCGGACTTCGTTGCTGCGAACTTCAATAACCCTGATTCCCGTGCTGACCTTGCGAACTCCGTTCAGTATACACCTGCCTCCTCCGGGCGATCCGCAAAAAATAGTGTACGGGCCGGGTCGCTTTTTCGTAACACTCGATAGCATCCACCTTTTCTGATCTGACAATTTCTCCACCAGAACCGTCAAGATTCCGTCAGCGGGAACACTCGGGATGTAACGAAAGCCTTGAAGCGGCGTGGGGCCGCAGGTTGGTTCTCCAAGTGCATCGAGGAGTCCGGGAGCTATCGGTGTTCTCACCCTCAAGGACTATAGAGCCAACACCAGTCATAGGCGAATCGGCCCGGCGAACTCCGCTGGATGGATGGATCCTGGCCGGAATTGCCATCGCCGTGCTGACGACCATCGCAGGGATCGCCTCGACGGGAGTCAACCTCCGTTATTTTCTTCAGCCCACCGCGGCGTGGATCGTCCTCGGAGGAACTCTGGGAGTCACGCTCGTGACGACACCGCGAAATTCCCTCCGTCATGCAGTTCGCCGCGTGCTGGGACTCGTCAGGCAGCCCGTCACCAACCGGGAAGACCTGATCGACGAAATTATCTCCTACGTCCGGATCGCCCGAATCCACGGACTACTGGCTGTGGAACCGAGGATCCAGCAGGCCAGCAATAGCTTCCTCCACGAAATGCTGGCGTTGGCTATTGATTCGAAGAGCCGCAGTGAATTTCAAAGTACTCTGGAAACCAAGTTGCGATTGCGGGAGAGGCAAGGCGACGCGGATGCGAAAGTGCTGGAAGTGGCTGGGGGATTCGCGCCCGCCATTGGAGTGATTGGCACGGTTATCGGCCTGATCGACGTGCTTCGACAATTCTCCAATATGGGTTCAGTCGCTCTCGGTATCGGAACCGCCTTTGTCTCGACCATGTATGGACTGGCGCTGGCAAATCTGATTCTTCTTCCCGCTGCGCACCGGATTCGGGCCAGCGTCGCGGAAGCGTTCGAGATTGAAGAAATGATCGTGGAGGGCGGGCTCGGTCTGATGGACGGCACTCATCCGTCGCTAGTGCGTGAACGTCTGAACTGCTTCCTGCGCCCGGAATCCCGGCCATGAAACCGGCATATTTCCAGAACCAAAACAGCGACCGGGATCGCTGGATGGTCAGCTACCTGGACGTGTTAACCATCATGCTGATTCTGTTCGTTGCGATGGCCGCGCAGGCACTGCACAGTGCGCCCCAGCCGCAAAGTGTGCCCCCGGCTCGGGCGTCGACGCCTGCATTCGTGCCTGAGGTGGGGCCGCCGATGCCGGAGCCCAGCGCCGCACTGGCCGCCATCAAACAGGAACTGGAAGAGAAGCACCTGGATGTGCAACTCGATTCCCGCGGCGTGGTAGTCAGCCTTCCGCAGGAGTTGCTGTTTTCGCCTGGCGAGGATCGAATCCATGCTGACGCGCTCGCCACGGTAGCCGCGATCCGAGACGAACTCAGCAAGATCCCCAACAGCGTGCGTCTGGTGGGGCACACGGACGACGTTCCCATCCATAACCGGCGCTTCAGCAACAACTGGGAGCTAGCCGCGGCGCGCGGCCTGCGCCTTCTAGGTCTGCTCAGCCAGGATGGAATCGCGGAGTCGCGCCTTTCCGTCGAGAGCGATGGTTCGACCGATCCAAAGAGCGCAAACGACACGCCGGATGGCCGCGCCATCAATCGCCGCGTAGAGATTGTGATCCTCGACAGTGGTCCGCGAGGCACACCATAGCAGCGCAATCTTGGCACTACTTGCAGGTCTTCAGACAGCGGCCGAAGAGAAAGCCTCGACCGACAGGCACGCGCAGCGTCTGCCGTGTGAGCGGCTTCGTTCAGACCGCGTAACCGGACGTTATCCGCTTGGCCGGTAAACGCTCAGAGACGTCCGCCGGGCACTTCAAGCATCGCGGCTGCGCGCCGGCGCGTCCGGCCGTTCATTCGAGAGCGTAAATTTTCCAGCTTGGCCCGGCTCAGCTTAAACGAAAGCGCCGGATGGGGGTGGCGAATCTCCGTAACGGGGTTCTGCCGCCACGCGTCCCTTACTCGGTGGGTTTAGGGAATACTGAATCATGATGAAAAGGCCGCTCATGGTGTTATCCGCGTTGTTCGCGGCTGCGCTGTCTGGATTCGCCGCGCTGGGCGGTTCCGAGGAATCGGTGGTATCCGACCAAGTCAAGTTCCAGGCGAGCCGAAGGATAGTGCCGGAGCATGGGTACCGCGTATATGAAATCAGCCGCCCTGACGGAACCTTAATCCGGGAATACGTGTCGTTCGACGGCAAGGTGTTTGGGGTTTCCTGGAAGGGGCCGACGCTCCCAGATCTATCTCAATTACTGGGATCCAGTTTCGCGGAGTTCCAGAACAGCCTGCACCGCAAGGCAGGCCGGCGAAAGGCGGCCGTGGTAAACAACAGCGACCTGATCGTCGAAAGCACCGGCCACATGCGCGCTTTCCAGGGACGCGCGTACCTGAAATCGATGCTACCGGACGGCGTGACTCAGGAGGTCGTGCAGTGATGCGCGGCTTCGCCGCCGCCACATTGGTTCTGCTGATCGTGAGTCTCTCGGGCTGCGGTAGTGGAAACAGCAGTAGTTCGAGCGAAACCACAACCCCGCCGCCTGTGAACAACGTCCAGCCTGTGATCGTGGACGCGGGTCCTGCCGTCAACGGCCAACCGGTCGGCGACGAGGATGTACTCTTCACGACCGTGACGATCTGCGTGCCGGGCACGGCCACTTGCCAGACCATTGACCACATGGCGGTGGATACCGGGTCCACCGGAGTGCGAATTCTGGCTTCGCTGTTGACGCTGCCTCTAGTGAGCAGCATGAATGCAAGCGGCCAGCCGATCGCCAACTGCATCCAATACGCCGACAACACTTACCAATGGGGACCGGTGGCGAAGGCAGATATCAAGATGGCGGGTGAAGTGGCTTCTTCGGTGCCCATCCAGATGGTCGGGCCTTCCAATTTTCCCGCCGCTCCGGCGGATTGCACGGCCGGCGGAACACCGGCGCAAACCGTATCCGATCTCGGCGCCAATGGCATTCTGGGCGTGGGTCTATTCCGCCAGGATTGCGGCGCGGCGTGCGCCTTGCCATCGTCACCCCCAGCCATCTATTTTAGTTGCCCCGCCTCCGGTTGCTCGATCGCCTCGGTCAGCGTAACGGAGCAACTGCAGAACCCGGTCTGGATGTTTTCACAAGACAATAACGGCCTGGTCATCGTGCTCCCGCAGATTGCGGCCACCGGGGCGGCATCGGTATCGGGATCCATGATGTTCGGCATTGGCACGCAGACCAACAATACGTTGAGCGGCGCGCAGGCTCAAGCCACCGACGGCTATGGCAACTTCACCACCACTTTTAACGGTACGCGCTACTCCAGCAGCTTCATCGATACCGGCTCAAACGGTGTGTTTTTCCTGGACGCAGCCACTACCGGCCTGCCGGATTGCAGCGCCCGCAGCCAGGAAGTGGGCTTCTATTGCCCGGCCTCCACGGCAAGCCTCGCCGCGATCAATAGCGGGCCGAATCCGAACGGACCCGCCACCCAGGTTTCGTCGAATATTGCGTTCTCCGTCGCGAACGCGACGACGCTCTTCAATTCGTCCAACACCGCGTTCAACAACGTGGGCGGAGCCAACCCCGGCGCGTTCGATTGGGGACTGCCTTTCTTTTTCGGCCGCAACGTTTTCCTGGGGATCGAAGGCCAAAGCTCGCCCGCGGGCGCCGGACCTTATTGGGCTTACTAGCGGTTCGAAATCCGCGGAAGTCCTAATTCCCGGTCGGGATCTTCCCGGCGCGATCGACGACGACGACGTCGAGCTTCCCTTTGGTCGACGTGAGCTTCAGTCCGAGCTGTTTTTCCACGGCGGAAGGAATGCTCGCAGGCGGATCGCTGGCGCTTGCGGGTGACGACGCGATAGGCCCACCGCCTGGAGCACCGGGCGGCGGGGGCGGAAGCGGAAAGCCCGACAGGTCGGGCGTGAATTCGAGCGTGAAATCGTACTTTCCGGTGAGCCCGGTCTTGTCGATCACGGGATGGCGAAGCAAACCCGCCAACTTGCTCGCGATATCGGATGATGGCAACCCCTTGACAACCATGCGTGCGGTGGGCGAGGCCGAAGCCGCGTTCAAGGAGATCAAGGTGATCGCGCCGCTGCCGTTTATCTGCGGAACGCCGTTCTTATCGAGTTTTAGCGGGCCGGCAGCCGGCGTAAACGATTCCGCATCGGGAGGCAGGTCGGTCTCCTTCAGCTTGGAACCACCCTTGGCAATGGTCATTTCGTCTACTTGAAAGTCCTTCGATTCGTGATGCACGACCATTCCGAAGCGTTCCGTCAACAGGTTCTGCCACATGACGTTGACTTGGGCCTTGGTCGCGCCCACGGGAACCTTGGCGACGATGTCGTACCGCTCGGTGTTCATCCAGTCCGGGCCCGTGACCTGATACGTCTGGACATCGTAGGCGGTCATCACCATGTTTCGCAAGGCCGCATTGGTCCAGGTGATCTGGCCGGGGTCGGGAGTTCCGGGACCTCCGCGCGGCGGCCCAAAGAACACTCTGGCGTTGGGATCAGGAGCGGGTGAGCGTTTCACCGACGCGACTTCAAACGTGAGGCTGTCCGCGGTTTGCCCGAAAACGGACAGGCACGTGAGAACACCGGCGATCCATAGTAAGTGCCGCATTGGGGGATTAGACGGACTCCTTCACTGATAGTTTCCTGCATTCTTACACAAGGTTGTGGGATCAGTATCCTGGACCATACTTACGCACTCGAACAAGGATTTGGCTAAGGCAGCGGTGGATCCGAAGTTCCCGGCAGGACCGAGCGGCAAGTGGCCGGTCTACGTTGCGCGCCCAGGCCGTACGTGGTTCCCGGCGGCCGGCTCAAGGAGATGTACGGCGGCCGAGGAATATTACCGTTACTGAACTCGCTGCTCTACGTGATGGAGAAGGACATGGCAAAGGCGGGGACGTGGCGATCACGGTGGGGCGAAAGGGAAAGATTCTTGAGAAGTACGGCGTGGAGCGGCGAGCCGCGGATATTCAGGGCGAAGTCCGGTACGGGTATCGCACGAATGAAGTGGGCTTCGGGTGGACCAACGGGGTGTTCAAAGTGCTGGAAGGGCAATGATCCGTCTGGCGACTGGTAAAATCGATTGGGACTCCCAATGAAGACTTCCTCCATCCTTTTGCTTCTGACAGTGGCCGCATGCGGATTCGCGCAAGCGCTCAAGACCGTTGCCGTTCCAAACCCGGCCGTTGCCGGCAGCATCCAGCCCAACTGGGCCGTAGCCGCCGACGGCAGCGCGCTTCTGAGCTGGGTAGAACCGACCAAAGGCGGCGGGTACACGTTGCGCTACGCCGTGCGCAAGGGAGCCGCATGGTCGGAGGTGCGCACCATCGCCACCGGCCGACCGTTCTGGCGGCATCCGGCCGAGGTGCCCGGACTGGTCAGCCTGAGCGACGGCACGCTGCTCGCGCACTGGGTCGAAAAAGGGAAGGAATCGAGCGACGAGGAAAACATCTTCGTATCCAGCTCGAAAGACGGCCTGCATTGGACCGCGCCCGCGATGGCGCACCACGACCACAGCCCGGTTCAACATGGACTGGTTTCGATCGCCGCGAGCGGTCCCAAGGAAGCTTCACTGTTTTGGCTCCAGGCGCTCAAGGGCGAAGACGGTCCGGTTTCGCTGATGCGGACCGTGGTCGGCGCGGATGGGAAAGAGATCAAAGAGGAAGAGCTGGATAAGGATACGTGCTCCTGCTGCCCGACCTCCGTGGTGAACACCGGGAAAGGGCTGCTGGTGGCGTATCGCGATCACACGCCGAAAGACATCCGCGATATCGCGGTGCTGCGCTTGGAGGGCGGGAAGTGGTCGACGTCCAAGATCCTGTATCCGGACAAGTGGGAGATCAATGCCTGCCCGGTCAACGCCGCGTCCGCCGCGGCCAAGGACAACCGTGTCGCCATCGCCTGGTACACCGAGGCGGACGACACCCCGCGGGTGCAAGTAGTGTTCTCATCGGATGCCGGCGCCACCTTCACCAAGCCCACCAAGGTCAATACGGGCGATACGCTCGGTTATGCCTCGACGGCTCTGAACAGCGACGGGGGAGCGTTCGTTTCGTGGATCGAAGAAGGCGCCAGCTCGGCTAGCGTGATGGTCCGCCTGGTATCGCCCGCCGGGGTCGCCGGGCCGGCGCTGAAGGTCGCCGAGGGTCCGAAGTCGAGTCTGGGATATCCCAAGATGGTTCGCGCGGGAAGCGAAACCTGGATCGCCTGGGGCGACGCCAAGAGCGGCATCAAAACGGCCCAACTCAAGTAATCGTTAGAATAACCACAAGAGGGGCGCGTAGCTCAGTTGGTTAGAGCACCTCGTTTACACCGAGGGGGTCCGGGGTTCGAATCCCTGCGCGCCCACCACTCCATCAGCCTTTTCGCCGCTTGCGGTTGGTGCTGACCAGCAAGAAAGCCCCCACACTCATCGCGACGCCGCCATAAAAGGCCCATCGAATATCGCCGGTCATGAAGCTGCCCGGAAGGATGTTGATCCCTTGCAGGAACCAGATGGCGCCGAACAGCACCATGAGCCCGCCCAGGATGTTCCGCGCAACCTTCATCTTAGTTAGGCGACGTACCGCGGACGGCGTCTTCCAGGCCTTCCAGCTCGACGCTGAGGAATTCGATTTGATGCGTGATGCGCGAATCCGCGCCGATGGATCCTCCGGTCAGGCCGTGCGAGATCTTGGTGCGGTTTCCCTGCCAACGCGTGTACAGCTTGAGATACCCGGCCAGAATCGAGGGGCCCGCGAATGGGTCAGACGGCAGAATATCGATGGAGGAGGCCCGGTCTTGGTCCAGGTACGCCTTGGGCTCATCCTGAAGCGAATCATCCAACCAAAAAGCCCGCTCGCTGGCGGGATTTCCGTACTGTTCATGCAGCAACGGCTCGATGGCGCGATAGTCGCGAATGAAGTCGTTGGGCTCGCCGTGCTCCGCATCGAAGACGTACTTGGCGCGCACTAGTTTGTCGTTCGCGAAAATGTAAACCACGCGGCAGGGGAGCTTGCCCAATTCCAGCGAATCGTAACGCACCAGCACTTCGCTGTTGCTTTCGCGAATCTCCCTGGGATTGGCCGCTTCGGTGGCCTGGACCTGCTCGCGAATCATGCCCCAGGTGGCTTGGCGAAAGTCGGGTTGCGAGGAACGGGGCGAGACAAGCTCGGCGGCCTGGCTGACCGCCAGAAAGGCGCAGCAGCCGAACACGGCAAGCCCGATGGACGCGTTACGCACGATTCTCATTGTAGTTGGGGGGAGTCACCCGCGCGCGGGGGTCGGTAGTGTCCTAATAGTGCGGTGCTGGGTTATTTGCGTCTACGCTTGCGCGAGTTGTTTTGGGTGGACTGCTGGTCTTGCTGCTTTGGTTCCTCGGTGGCGCGTTGCTTGGCGCGTCCAAGAATGAAGGTCGTAACAATTCCCCCAATCCCGCCAACACCAATGACGCTCCCGGCTATTTCATGCCCCTGGACTGCGGTATAAACGCCTGCGGCGATCGCTGCCAACGTTATGACCAAGGCGCATAGTTGGCCGCACCTAGCTTCCGAAAATTGCCGTTTGTGGTGATCAATTTGTGCTTGAACGATCTTGCCTTCGGTTGTGCGGCGATGTTCAGCTTCCTGTTCCGCCATAGAGAGCATTCGATCGGCAGAGCCGGGGCAGATCAGTTCATATCGTTCAAGAAGCTCTGGTGGCGGCATCGGACCAGAGAACTGCTGCATCTGCATGACCGTTTTAGATGCGGCGACCAGCTTCGGTTTGCTGGAATTAGGGTTAGGAATATCGTGCGGTTGTGGCGGAGCGATTACGTGATGAGCAGGCGATCCCGGGACTAAAGCATTTTCCGAGGTCTGCGAAGTACTATCGTTCTCTGGTTGAGGCGGACTCATCCTCGTTCGCTTGGGCGGCGATAACGGCGATCAGAGCCGCTCCGACATGCTTCCAGTCCTGAGACAGGCCTTCGGTCTCCGTTGCCTTTGCTAGGTCGCGGCCCTTATATTCGAAGGTGAGGATGTCTTCCTCGGGGGCTAGAGTTAGCACGCTTCCGAAGCCGGACCAGAAGTCGCGCTTCAAGAGTTTGTACCTTTCGTTAGCCATAAGAACATCACTGAAGCTAGTATCGGCGATTTTCCATAAGATTTCAATGACGATCGCCGTAAGCCATTGAATAAAAAGGATCATCTGGTTTAACAGGTCCCTGATCTTCCATACATATTGGGAAATCCCCGCTTCCATGGCGGGCGTCACCCGCAAGCTCCGATGAACCCGGAAAGAATTCTACCACGCGAAATGCAGGCAGAGCGAAGCCCACAGATTGTTCAGTTTTCTGCTGAAGCCGTTCGTTAAACGCGTCAGCCTGCGAATCTGCATCCTCATCGTGAGGTTTTGGCGTTCAATATGGGAAGTGCAAATGCGCTTCGGATCGGGACTGCCTATGACTGGGAGCCCGACGCATGATCCCTGGCGGCCCGCTCTTGCGAGCCCGCCACCAAGAGCACCGCACTATTAGAACACTACCGGGAGTCACTCCTTATGGAGCAATTTGTGCCGGACCAGATGCTTGATGTCGGGCTTGAACTCGGTCCAGAGGTTGTCCTGCGCGAACCCTAACAGATTCAGCGCGGCGAGGTTCCAGGCTCCCGGACGATCCGCGATTTCTCGACCCGGGTGATAGGTATTGATCGCGATTCCGCTGCCGACCGCGGCCACGATGTTGGCAAAGGCGATATCGTCGCCCCGCGGCGTATCCAGGACCACCGTGCTGATGAGCGCGTGACCCACTCGCTTCCACACGTTATCGCTGGTAGACGGCCTGTATCGCAGGTCTTCGTGCAGCGCCGCCGCCGCGCCGCTCTGCAGGCCGTACGTCACCACTCGCTGTGTGAAGGAGGCAGCCAGATGGTTGGTGAACCCGTCCACGCCCCGGCCCCAAACATCGCTTGGACTGACCAGCTGAAAGACTGAAGACATCACCGAACTGGCATACGGCTGCGCCCGGGTCAGAGTCTTGGAGGCGAAGAGCGTGAACCGTTCGTGTCCGGTGAGCGGAGTTTCCGAATCCGGAGGCGTCTCGATCGAGCTCGAAAATGATCGTTCGAGGTTTTCGAACATCCGGTCCTGGTTGTTGGTCCGAAACGTGATCTTGTGATACATGAACTCGCCGAGATGTTCCACCCGGCTCTCCGAGGTCTGAGCGCCGTGTCCGTCCAGATGCACCCAGGTCCGCAGGGGCTCATTGGGTGTCTTCAGGAAGACGGCGTGCATGGAGGGCGAACTGTTTTCACGGCAACTCTGAATTTCCGTAGCGTGAGTATGCGCCAGCCGGAACACCAGCGGGTCTTTCGACCACGTATTGGTATCGCTCAAACAGCTTTTCAGTAATTCTTGGCCGCCGCCGACCACTTCGACGTTTTTCCGCTTCTCTTTGCCGAAGGAGAGCTGGGGCAAGTCCCCTCGGGAGAGGCGATACTCGATATTCGACTTGATGGTGTGGGGGGCCAGGTCCGGCACACGTTCCTGCGCGAGACCGGCAAGGCTCGACAGCAACCCCAACGAAATTACTGCCGGGCAGCGCATCTATAGGTGGCTCGGAGTATAGAGGACAGCTCGACCGCTGTCTGTACAAAACTGCTCACTTTTTGTGGAATTCTTCGAGGCGTCAGTCGTGAAGGATCACGTTCAGGAGGGAGCTGTGAATTTCCAGTCCGTCGTCGTACTTGACGAAGCCAAGCTTGCGGAACCGATTCATGAAAAAACTAACTCTGGCTCGAGTGGTTCCCACCATCTCGGCCAGGGTTTCCTGGCTGATCTTTGGAATCACGTGCTCGGTCTTGCCGTTTTTGCCAAAGTTGGCCAGCAAGAGCAAGACCCTGGCCAGCCGTTTCTCGCTGGAGTTGAACAGGCGGTCGACCAGATCTTCCTCGATCCGAATGTTACGGGAGAGTATATAAGAGAGCATAACCCCGGAGAACCGCGGCTGATCCCGGATGACTTTGATCGCTACCGGCTTTTCTATGCGCACGATCGAGCAGTCAGAAAGTGCGGCGGCAGTCGACATGCGCCGCGGTTGTCCAGCCAGACAGCCTTCGCCGAAGAAATCTCCCGGGCCTAAAACGGCGACGATGGCTTCTTTTCCCTGCCGGGAAACCACCGTGCGCTTGACCCTGCCTTTCTGGATATAAAAAAGGGCATCGGCGGGGCCGCCTTGGGCGAAAATCGGCTGATTCTTACGGTAAGCCGCGATGGTCCTTCCTTTGCCGACTTTCGTCAAAAAGTTCTTGGGATCGAAGGGCGTCGTTTTCGTTTTCATGACGACAGCGGATCAGGCGCGGGATAGCCGTTGGTGTAGCCTTTCGTCACGCTGCCATGCATGGCGATCATCTCTGACATAGGCTATCATCAAAAACATTATGTTCCGGTGGATGCCGATGGCCGCATTGGGCATTTCCATCCCCATCCAACTGGCCGCGCAGGGGGGCATCGGGGGACGGCTGCAAGACGTTCCACGCGCGCAAGCCGCCAATCCGAAACCCACGCCGCGGTTCGCCGACGGCCATCCCGACCTGGGGAACGGCAAGGGAGCCTGGAATCCCCGAACCATCGTGAATCTTTCGGGAGTCGGCACGGGCGGGCCGAACCGGTCGCCCGTGGAGAAGGTGATCGAGATCCCGTTCAAGCCCGCGGCGAAGACGGAATACGACCGGCGGCAGGCAACTCTATCGAAAGACGACCCGGAGTCGTTGTGCCTGCCTCCCGGCATCCCGCGCATGTATGCGACCCCGTTTCCGTTTCAGATTTTCCAGCAGGCCGATCGGGTGATCTTCATCTTCGAAGGCGCGGCGCATATGTGGCGCGAGATCTTTACTGACGGCCGGCCGCATTCCAAGGACCCCAATCCTACATACCTGGGCGAGTCGATCGGCCACTGGGAAGGCGACACGCTGGTGACGGACGTGATCGGGTTCAACGACCGGACCTGGCTCGATCAGGACGGCCATCCGCATGGGGAAGCCTTGCGCGTGATGGAGAAGTTCACGCGTCTCAATGAGCTGTCGATGCGTTACGAGGTCACCATCGACGACTCGGAGATGTACACTAAGCCCTGGACCGCCAGTTATCTGATTCCGTTCGTCCCTGGCGGGGAGCTGTATGAGTACATCTGCCAGGAAAATAATATCGATGTCCGGCATCTGGTAGGCAAGTAACACTATTTCAAGGAGAAACGAACATGAACATAATTGGCTACGCCCTCACGCTGGCTGCGGCATGCGCACCGGTATTCGCAGCGCTGCCGGTAGTGCCCGGCAAGAATCAGGCCGCGATGCTCAAGAGCAGCGATCCGAAGCTGGCGGCGAACAAGAAGCTGGTGTACGACTTTTTCCGCGTCGTGCTGCGCGGTTTCCGTGTGGATGAAGCGGACAAGTACATGGCGGCCGACTACATACAGCACAACCCCAATGCCGAGACCGGATTGGCCGGCTTCAAAGCGTACTTCAACGCCATCAAGCCGAAGCAGCTTCCGCCGATTCCGAAGACGCTCGACGATCTGGTGGCGATCCAGGCCGAAGGCGACTATGTGACGCTATCGTTCGTGAAAGAGTACCCCGATCCGTCGGCTCCAGGGAAGAAATACACCACCACGTGGTTCGACATGCTGCGAGTCGTGAATGGGAAGATGGTCGAGCACTGGGATTCGGCCACCAAGGGCGCAGTGGGTCCGGCAGCGGCGAGCGTCACGAAGAAGTAGAAGGGCAAGAAGGCCGTCCTGAAGGCCGGCACTACTTCTTCGCTGTCGGCTTAGCGGGCGATGATCTTGCGATCTCCACGGTAGTATAGGATGGACAGCAGCGCTCCGGATCGCGCAGGGTCGAGCGCTTGAAAATCAAGGAGAAATGACGATGAAATTGGCGAAAGGGATATTGCTTCTTACTCTGGCATCGGGGGCGGCCTGGGCCCAGGTGAATGCGGGCGCCACGAAACCCGAAGCCACTATACCCTTCAACATGACCACGACGACCACCTTTGAGCTGCCCTGGCGGATAGCATTCCTGCCCGATGGGCGCATGCTGATCACGGAAAAGATCGGGCCCCTTTGGCTGGTGTCCGCGACGGGTGAGAAGATCGCGGCGGTGGGCGGTACGCCCGCGGTCTATTGGCAGGGCCAGAGCGGCATGCTGGGCGTCTACGTCTCGCCCACCTACGCCACCGACCAGAATATTTATCTCACCTATTCGGAGCCTGGTGATTACGGCGGGGGGCTGGCCCTGGCGCGCGCCAAGCTGACCATCACCGGCCCCGGGGGCAGAGGCGGCCCCGGCGCGCGACTGTCGAATTTCCAGGTGCTGTGGCATCAGATGCCCAAGGGCAAGGGTGGCCAGGAAGGCGGGGCAGTCGCCTTCGCGCCCGACGGCCAGTCTCTGTTTCTCTCGGTTGGCGACCGCCAGCGCTTCGCCCCGGCTCAGGATCCGAACCAGCCCGTAGGCAAGATCCTTCACCTGACGCTGGACGGTAAACCCGCTCCCGGCAATCCGAACGCCGGCAAGACCGGCGCTCGCACTATCTCCCTGATCGATCCGCCCAGTGACACCGAAACCGCCAAGACCGCGAAGGTGGTCAGCACCTATACGTTCCCGGCCGAGAACCTGACGCCGGCGGAAACCTGGACCATGGGCCATCGCACTCCCTATGGCCTGGCGTTCTCTCCCACCGGCGAATTGTGGGAGGTGGAGCATGGCCCGCGCGGCGGCGATGAGTTGAACCTGATCGAGAAGGGCAAGAATTATGGCTGGCCGCTGGTCGGCGAAGCCCCGAACTATAACGGCGTGCCTGTTCCCAACCCCGACACGCGCCCCGACCTGGCGAAGCCGGTGATCTATTGGGTGCCGGTGGTTGCGCCCGGCAATCTGATGTTCTACCGCGGCACCCAGACCTTCCCGCAATGGAACGGCAACGGCTTCATCAGCGGCATGGGAACCAAGTCGCTCAATCGCTTCCTCGTCGACGGCAAAGGCGGCGCTAAGATGGCCGAGCGCTGGGATATGGGCAAACGCATCCGCGATGTGGCAGAAGCCCCCGATGGCTCGCTGTGGCTGCTGGAAGACGCCAATCCCGGCGCCCTGATCCACGTGACGCCCAAGTAATGGCTACGCAGACTGGTGCTTGTTGTTGGGGCCAGCCGCAGGCCGTGAGGCCTTGCGTTTGGCCAGCGACTGGATATCGGAAGTAGCCACGATTTCGTAGTCGCGCGTGTAGGTTTCGTGATTCTTTTCGAGATCGGCCAGGCGATAGAAGTAGTTCACCATGATGCCCGCGGAACGATGCATCCCCACTGCAGAGACATCGCCGAGCCAGTTGATGCGCTCCAGGCGCGCGCCATTGCGGAGATGAAAGCGCGCCACCGGATCGAGCGGCTCGCGCCCGTGCTTGGCTTGCAAGAGATAACGCGCGCAGAGCGGCACCAGTTCCGCGCGGAGTTCCTGGGATAGCTCTTTGTTTTCCCACCACAATGGTTGTTCGAGCTTGGCTTGCACAGCGGCAAACTCGGGATTCGAAGCCAGCCATTCGCGAAAATGCGGCACCGGCGAGACCGTCGCGAATTTCCGGATGCGCGGGAATTCGCGGCCCAAATCCTCGACCACCTGCTTGATGAGGAAGCTGCCAAACGGCACTCCGCGCAGGCCTTCCTGGCAATTGGTGATGGAATAGAACATTGCGCAATCGGCTGCGTCCGGCGGCAGAACGGAGGAATCGGGATCGAGCAGCGGCTGGACTTTTTCGCTGATGCCGTGCGTGAGCGCCGCTTCGATAAAGATGATGGGCTCGTCCGGCAGCGCGGGATGGAAGAAAGCGTAGCAGCGGCGATCGGCTTCCAGGCGGCGGCGGAGATCGTTCCAGCCCTGGATCTGATGAACCGCCTCATAGCGGATCAGCTTTTCCAGCACCAGCGCCGAGGTGCGCCAATCGATCCGGCGAAGCTCCAGGAATCCGCGATTAAACCAGGCGATCAGCAGATGCTCGAGATCCGCCGCCACCAGTTCCCAGTGTGGATTCTGATCCAGCTTCCGCAGCAGGCCGCTGCGCAGTTCCACCAAAATTCGCATTCCACCGGACGCGAGGTTCAGACGCTGGAACAATTCCTGGCGGGGCGATTCCACCGACGCCTGCAACTGGGCGAGATTCGCGGGGGATGGATCGGCGCGGTAGGCGTCTCCAGCTTGTGAGACTTGCTCGGGATCGGGAGAGAACTCCTGGACCAGAAGATCGAAGAATCCGGCGCGCGAAGATTCGTCCAGCGCCTGATAGGCCGCCAGAGCTTCACCGGCAAGAAGCGTACCGGAGACTTCGCCACGCTCCGACAAGAGATTGCGGCAAAGCGAGATGGCTTTGCGCGCGGCGCGCGATGGAGTCCGGGAGCCCGACCCGTTCAGTCGCGTTGGCCTGCCGAAAAAACCCGCCAGATTCACGGAAGATCCCTCACCTCTATTGTGATCTAACGGGCATCTATCGGAGGAACCCACATTTCTCTATAGGTGGCTCTGAAGGAATTCCGATTTGCGATAGTCTAGTCCTCTGGCACAAGCAGCAAAGGAGGACGATATATCGTGCGGCATAAGAAGCTGATTGCGGCAGGTATTTTCGGTATCGGCTGACGGCGATGGACTACATCGGGATTCAGCAACTGGCGAATCGCTACGCGCAGGCCATCGACTCGTGTTCGAACAATGGCTACGATTACGCGGATTTGTATACGCCGGACGGAGGCGGATCAAGAAGCGCACGCATGTGCGGAACAAGGCGCGGAGCAATCCATTGCTGCAATCGGCGGACTTGAACTAATGAGACCCCTGATCGCGGTTCTGTTCGCTGGGGTGCTCTGTGCGCAGGCGCCCGCGCCACGCCCGTTCAAAGTTGTCCGGCTGGATCCGGCGCTGGACGCGATCATTTCGACCGACGCCAAGATCGAAATCCTGGGTGAACATTTCGGGCTCACCGAAGGCCCAGTCTGGATTCAGGACCCCGCCGGCGGCTATCTCCTGTTCAGCGATTGCGCCGCGAACGTGATCTACAAATGGATGGAGCGCAAGCCGCTGTCGGTGTATCTCGAAAAAAGCGGCTACACGGGCACGGACGCGTTGAACGTCGGCCAGCAAACCGTCAGCGGCCGGCTGGCGATCCTGCTGATCGGCTCCAACGGGCTGGCGCTCGATCCGCAGGGCCGCCTGATCATCACGCAAATGGCGGATCGCACGGTGACGCGCCTGGAAAAAGACGGCACGCGGACGGTGCTGGCGGATCGTTACCAGGGCAAGCGCTTGAGCGGTCCTAATGACGTAGTCGTCAAGTCGGACGGCGCGGTGTACTTCACCGACAGCGTGAACGGGCTGCGCGGCGGCGCCAACGGACCTTTACGCGAGCTGCCTTTTAACGGAGTCTATCGAGTCAAGGACGGTCAGATCACGCTGCTCGATAGCGACAAGGACCGGCCGGGCGAGTTTCCCAACGGCATCGCGTTCTCACCGGACGAGAAGTATCTCTACGTGACCGCCGGATTTGGGAAAACGCTGCGCTGGGACGTGCAGCCCGATGGCAGCATCGCCAACGCCCGAACGTTCATCCCTGCCGGGAACGACGGCATGAAGGTCGATTCGAAAGGGAATCTCTATTCGGTCAACGCAGTGGGTCCGGGCGAGGTTTGGATCACGTCGCCGGAGGGCAAGCATCTGGGCACGCTGCAACTGCCGCAGATCCAGGGCGAACCCCGGCCGCGCATCTGCGCGAGCAACCTGGCGTTCGGCGATGCGGACAACAAAGGTCTCTACATCACGGCCTGCACGCACTTGTTCAAAGTCCGGCTGAAGGCGGCGGCCCGCTGATCTTCTTACACGACCTTTACTGATTCAGGAGCGGGATGTTTTTGGCGGGCGTCGGCTCGGGAATGGACGCGAGATACGCGCGGATATCGGCCAGCTCAGCGTCCGAGACCACTTTGGCGGTGTAGGGCGGCATCTGTCCCTTGGGCTGGCGCACGTAGGCGATGAGTGCCGCCAGCGCGAGGGGCTTAGGCGCGAGACGCGCGCCCGCACTGGTCCCCTGCCCCTGGGTGCCGTGGCATTCGTAGCAACCGTCTTTGGTGAAAAGCTTCTTGCCGTTGGCCGCAGAATCTTGGCCCTGTAGAAAATTGGAGCACACCAGACTCAGAAAGGCAGCCAAAAGTGTGACGCGCACCCTCCAATGTTACCCTGAAAAAATGCGTGTATTCCTTTTCCTTTTGCCGGCGATCCTGATGGCGCAAACTCCGCCTCCGGCGACCAAAGCTCCGGCGGCCAAAAGAGCCACCCCGGCTAAGGCTGCGGCGAAGTCCGCCAAAGCCAAGGCGGCGACACCAGCGGCGGCTCCAGGAGCCCTGACCACGGACGAACAGAAGACGATTTACGCTGTCGGGCTCAGCATGGCACAGCAACTTTCCCAGCTAGGGCTTTCGCGCGCCGAATTGGAGATCGTCAAACGGGCGCTTACCGATTCCGCGGCGGGTAAGCCGGCCGTAGAACTGAGCACATGGGGACCAAAGATCAACGCTTTCGCCCAGGCCCGGGCGACTCGCGCAGCGGCGGCGGAAAAGATAAAGTCCAAAGCATTTCTCGACACGGCAGCGGCTGAGCCCGGAGCCTCTCGCGCCACCAGCGGGCTGGTGTATCGCGAACTAACGGCCGGCACGGGTCCTTCGCCGAAAGCGACGGACAAAGTGCGGGTGAACTATCGCGGCACGCTGACCAATGGAACCGAGTTCGACAGCTCCTACAAACGGAATGCCCCGGCCGAATTTCCCCTGAATGGTGTGATCCCGTGCTGGACCGAAGGCGTCCAGCGGATGAAGGTCGGGGGCAAATCGAAGCTGGTGTGCCCGTCGGACCTTGCCTACGGCGATCAAGGCCGCCCGTCGATTCCCCCCGGAGCAACGCTGGTTTTCGAGATCGAACTGCTGGCGATCAATCCTTAAGCGAGTAGTTGCTATCCTGGGCCAATGCGTCGCGTCCTGATCTTTTTGCCGATCGTACTGATTTCCTGCTCCTCCAAACCCGAGTCGTCCACTGACTCTTCGGAGAAAACTACCGTGAGCTCCTCGACTTCCAATTCCAGTCCCGACTACCAAGCCTTCCTGGAGAAGGCCGCCGCCGAACCAGGCGCGATAAAAACCGCCAGCGGCCTGGTGTATCGCGTGATTACGGCCGGCTCCGGGGCATCGCCTAAAGCCACCGATACGGTGAAGGTCAACTACCGCGGCACGCTGATCAACGGCAAGGAATTCGATAGCTCCTATGCCAGAAATGAGCCGGCCGAGTTTCCGCTGAACATGGTGATCCCGTGCTGGACCGAGGGCGTCCAGATGATGAAGGCCGGCGGGAAGTCGCAACTGGTGTGTCCCGCGAGCATCGCTTACGGCGACCGCGGCGCGCCACCCGACATCCCGGGCGGGGCGACCCTGGTTTTCGAGATCGAGCTATTGGGGATCACGAAGTAAACCCGCCTATGCGAGCCGGGCCGATCGCGGTGGTGCTGGCGATCTGCCTGTCGCTTTCCGCCTGCGGGGAGAAGAAGGTCGTGGTCCCGGCAGTCTTCCGGGTGAAGTTTGAAACCTCACAAGGGGACATCATCGTGGAAGCGACCCGTTCCTGGGCGCCGCACGGCGTGGACCGGTTTCACGAGCTGGTCCGCATGGGTTACTTCACGGAGAGCCGCTTCTTCCGCGTGGTTCCCCAATTCATCGCGCAGTTCGGCGTGCATCGGGATTACGACGTGCACGGCGTATGGCGCACTCTCTTTATCGTCGACGATCCGCCGCAGCAGAAGAATCTGGTCGGCACGCTGGCGTTCGCGCAATCCGGCCCGAATACGAGAGCCACGGAGATGTTCATCAACTTGAACAATAACGCGGCGCTGGACGAGCAGGGCTTCGTACCGTTCGCCAGGATCGTGCAGGGCCTGGAGGTCGTGAACAAGTTCTACGCGGGCTATGGCGAGCTGCGGCCGACCGGCAAGTTCATCGATCCGGGCGCGGTGGAAGAAGGAGCCAATGCGTACCTGGTTCCGCGGTTCCCCAAGCTCGATTACATCAAGCGAGCGACGATTCTGAAGTAGCTACCGGCCTGCGGTAGCGACCGGCCTGGAGGCCGGTCCTACTTTTATTTGGTGAGAGTAAAAAGGGGACACCTCCTAACTTCAGCAAAGCCAGTAGCAGATCGAACGCCAGGAGGTGTCCCCTTTTTACTTCTTTACCTCTTTGGCCGTTCCGCCCACGCCTTCGGTGTAGTGAACCAGATCCTGGTTGCCTTCGACGCAAGCGAACTCCATCAGCTCCATGTCCTTGTCCGGATGCCGTCCAAGCTGCCCGGCAATCTTCCAAGGTCGCGTGTAGATGGCCGGATCTTCCACCACGGCTTCATAGTCGATGTTGTTGGTATCGACGGGGGTGATGCGTTCCACCACATGGATCGCCGGGGTGGTGAAGTTGCCCGCCATATCGAACCAGGTTTTGCCGTTCTGATTGGTGGTGTCGATCACCAGCGTCCCGCCTTCCCACTTCCCGACGGAATCGCCGCGGAAGAGCTTAACATTCGGCGAAATGTGCGGACGGCCGTCGGTGGGAACCGCGCGGTAGGTGTGTGCGTATTCCGTCAGGAACAGAACGTAGCCGGCCGGCTGGACGATCTGATATCCGAACTGCTGGTACGCCGCGTGCGGCACGCCCGAGACGAAGCAATGCGCCTCCGGCTCCAGGTAGATATTTTTCGACATCAATTCCTTGGCCTTGGCCGCCGCCTCGGGCTTGTAGGGAATGAGCCCGTCGGCCGGATCGACGATCGCGCCCTTGCCAGGACCGATTCCACGCTGCGGCGTGGGATGATTCTGAACCTCGAAAATCGCCTGGTTGAAACGAGGGGTCCAGAAACCCTGCATGTCGGGTTGTCCATCCGGAGTGCGCCCGACGGGCTCGCCCTTGATCACGGGTGCGGCGTAATATGGCCCATACGGATCGCCGCCGCGGCCGCCCTTTCCTTTACCGCCTTTCCCGCCCTTTTCCTGGCTCACGCCGGGAAGCGGCGCGAAGGTCATCAGGGCGGCGGCGGTGACGGCCGCCACCAGCAAGTTCAGGGTGTTCCACTTTTTCATCGGCTCTCCTTGGCGGCATCCTCTAGATACACGTTGCACTCGTATTCGAGCAGCTTTAAGTTGGGTTCACGATGCCGGTACAGCAGCATCTGCATGGTCCAGGGCCGCGTAAACACTTTGGGGTCCTCGAGTGTGGCCTGATACGTGAGGAGGTCGGGTTCGGTGCGCGTGATGCGCTCGACGATATGAAGCGCGTCGCTGTGAAAATTTCCGGAGCGGTCGAACCATGTGTCGGGAAGATTGTTCGCCACGTCGACGACCAGCGTATCTCCGTCCCAGTGGCCCCGCGAATCGCCGATCCAGAACAGGGCGACATCGGGATGCTTGCTGCCGTCCATATAGATGCGGCGCAGGCTATGAGCGAATTCCGAGGCCATCACGACGTACTTGGGCGTCTGCACGATCTGCATCGGGAACGGCAAGTACATCACGCGCGGAACTCCCGGGATGTAACACATGTTGAGCGGATCGGCCTTGACGCGGTTTTTGTAGTTCTCTTTCTGCTGTTGCGCGGCCGCGGGCGTGTACGGGATCTTGCCATCCGGTGGATCCACGATGACGCTGCGGCCGGCGGGCATATCCAGCGTCGCGATGTGATCCTCAAGGTTCACCGCGGCCGTATTCATCACTTGCCAGATGCCTTGCAGATCCGGATGGCCGTCCGCGGTGCGCGGCGCCTTGTAGGATTGAGCCGCGAGAGGCACACCCGCGACGAACAAAAACATGACCGCAGCGGAATAACGCATAGTTTAGACGGCTTGCAGGGCCTTGGCAGGCTTCAGGAATTTTAGCGCATTGCCGCGGTAGATCTGCTCGCGCTGCGCGGCGGTGATGTCCAGAGCGTCCAGAATGCGGATGGTCTCGCGGATGTACAACCCAGGGGAGGGCTCGAATGGGACGTCGGAAGCGAACAGAACTTTGTCAATTCCGAAGAACTCGATGCCGCATCGGGTGGCCGCGTCCGCGCCAAACAACGCGGTGTCGGCGTAGAACATTTCGAAGTAGTCCACGGGACGCTTCTTTAACGATTTGAGCAACGACACGTAGTCTTCGTCGGAAGTACGCGTGCCAAGCTGGTCCCAACCGTGGCCGACGCGGCCTTCGAAATACGGGATCATGCCGCCCAAGTGGTGCGTCAGGATCCGGATTCCCGGATTCCGGTCGAGCAGGCCCGAAAAGACCATCCGGGCCATGGCCGCGCTGGTTTCGTAGGGCCACCCCAGAGTCCACCAGATCTCGTATTTCGATTTCTTCTCGGTGAGGTAATCGGGGAAGCTCGCGCCGCGCGCCGGATGCATCCAGATGCCGATATCGCGCTTGGCCATCTCATCGAAGAAGGGCTGAAACTCCGGCTCGTCGAGCGGTTTGCCGGTGACATTCGTGAAGATCTGGACACCGCCCGCGCCCAGCTCGGTGACCGCGCGAATGGCCTCTTTGGTCGCTTCGTCGGGATTGTTCATCGCCAGCGAAGCAATGAAACTCGGAAAGCGCTGGGGATGCTTGCGGGTAAGCTCGGCCAGGCCGTCGTTGGCGAAGCGGGCGATATCGGGAGTCTCTTTGGGCCCGCCGAACGCCTCAATGGCGGGCGCCGGGAGCGATATGACCTGGCAATAATCGCCGAACTCGTCCATCACCTTGAAGCGAGCGTCCAGGTTCACGATGGTGGGCATGTTGCGCACGCGTTTACCGATGTCGGGCAGAGCCTTGGGCCCGGCGATGTACTCGTCAAAATAGTTCTGGGGGAAGATGTGGTTGAAGATATCGATTTTCATGAACTCCCCATTATAGCGGGAGGCGCGAAAGGGGCAGCAGAATCGCGATTCGAGGCGGGTGCTGAAGCACCCGTTGCAGGCTGAAAGCCTGCTCCACGGGCCTAGTGCGAGCCGGCCAGTTCCTTCACAATGCCGGACACGAAATTCTTCGCGTCGCCGAACAGCATGAGGGTGTTGTTCATGTAGTACAGCTCGTTGTCGATGCCGGCGAAACCTGGGCTCATGCTGCGCTTGATCACCATGACGGTGCGGGCGCGATCGGCATCCAGGATTGGGGTGCCGTAGATCGGACTGGTTTTATCGGTGCGCGCCAGCGGATTCACCACGTCGTTCGCTCCGATGACGAGCGCAACGTCGGTGTTGGGGAAATCGCCGTTGATCTCGTCCATCTCGAACAGCTTATCGTAGGGAATATCGGCTTCGGCCAGCAGCACGTTCATATGGCCGGGCATGCGGCCCGCCACCGGATGGATCGCGAATCGCACGTCAATCCCGCGCTTGGTGAGGGCATCGTACAGCTCGCGGATCTTGTGCTGGGCTTGCGCCACGGCCATGCCATAGCCCGGAATCACGATCACGGTGCGCGCGGAATCGAGAATCGATGCGGCTTCGTCGGGAGTCGCCGACCGGACCGGCCTCTGCGTCGTGGTTCCAACAACCGCAGCCGCCAATTGTCCGAACGCTCCGAACAGCACGTTGGAAAACGAGCGGTTCATGGCCTTGCACATGATGATCGAGAGGATCAAACCGGCCGATCCGTTGAGCGCGCCGGCGATGATCAGCAGGCGGTTGTTGAGCACGAAGCCCATCGCGGCGGCGGCCACACCGGCGTAAGAATTGAGCAGCGCGATGACCGTGGGCATGTCGGCTCCGCCGATCGGCATCACCAGCATCACGCCGAACAGCAAACACAGCCCGACGAACACCGGAAACGCCCATACAGGCGCGGGCGCGGCCACCATCCAGCCGCCGATCACAATGGCCGCTGTCAGCATACTGAGGCTGACCACGTTCTGGCCCTTAAACGTCAGCGGACGCGTCGGCATCAACTCCTGAAGCTTGGCGAAGGCGATAATACTGGCCGTGGTGGTCAGGAATCCGAGCAGGGTTTCGAGCACCAGGGCGCCCATGGGGAAGCCCAGCGGGATCACACCTTTATAAAATTCCGCCGTGCCGATCAGCGCCGATGCCAGCGCGCCGAACGCGTGCGACAGCGCGATGAGCTGGGGAACCGCGGTCATCGGCATCAGATACGCCAAAGGCGCGCCGATGGCGGACCCGATCGCGATCCCGATCAGGACCCAGCGGTATTCGGCTACCTCGGGCTGCAGCAGCGTCCCGATCACGGCCAGCAGCATGCCGATCTCGCCAATGATGACGCCGCGGCGGGCGGTAGCCGGGTGGCTCATCCACTTGACGGCGAGAATGAAGCCGGCCGAGGCGAACAGGTAGATCGCAGGAAGAACGTTTTCTATCATTTCTTGACTATTTCTTAACTACTTCTTCTCTGGCTCCCGCTTGCGGAACATCCGGAGCATGCGGTCGGTGATCAGGTAGCCCGCGACCACGTTGAGGCTCGCGCAGACCACCGCGATAAATCCGAGCACGCGCGTCAGGGTGGTGGCATCCTTCTCGCTGGTGATGAGAATCGCGCCGACCACGGCGATGGCCGAGATCGCGTTGGATAGCGACATCAGCGGCGTGTGCAGGAGCGGGGAAACGCGCTTGACCAGCTCGAACCCAAGGAACGCAGCGAGCATGAAGACGTACAAGCCAAATTCGTAGGACTGCATTGTTTTAGGAAACTTTCTCCGTGGAGCCTGCGGAAACGTGTTCGGCGACGGGCAATCCGAGCGCTTCCCGGACCCGCGAATTGGTCACCTCGCCGCCGTGCGTCACCAGAGTATCGACGACGATATCGTCGCTCACTTCGGTAGTGAGCGGCAGAAATCCGATCAGATGCTTCAGGAACGTGATGGCGTTGGCCGAAAACATCTGGCTGGCGTGGTAGGGAGCCAAGGATGCGAAATTGGTCGGGCCCAGGATGGTGACGCCGTTGTGGATTACCGTTTCTCCGGGGCGCGTAAGCTCGCAGTTGCCGCCGCGCACCGCGGCGACATCCATGATCACCGACCCGGGCGCCATGGCTTCCACCATTTCCTTGGTGATCAGTATGGGGGCTTTTTTGCCGGGCACGGCAGCGGTCGAAATCACCACGTCCTGTTCGCGAACTACCTCCAACATCAACTCGCGCTGGCGGCGATAGAACGCTTCATCCATGACCTTGGCGTAGCCGCCCTTATCTTCGGCAGCCGTCGCCTCCACATCCAGGCTGATGAATTTCGCGCCAACGCTGACGATCTGGTCTTTCACCGCGGGGCGAACGTCATACGCGCTGACGACGGAACCCAGGCGTCGCGCGGTGGCGATGGCCTGCAATCCGGCCACACCGGCGCCGATAACGAATACCTTGGCTGGGGTGATGGTTCCGGCGGCGGTCATCAGCATCGGGAACAGTTTCGGCAGCGCTTGCGCGGACAGCAGTACGGCTTCGTAGCCGGAAATGGTCGCAAGCGAGGACAGCACGTCCATGCTTTGCGCGCGCGTGGTGCGCGGAATCAATTCGAGAGCGAAGTACGATACGCCGGTGGCTGCCAGGTCCGCCGCTTCGCGAATCGCGGTCAGCGGCTCGCCCAGGCCCATCACGATCTGGCCCGCCCGCAAGGAATGAAGATCGGCTCGGCCGGCTTGGGGATTCGCACCCAGGCTGCGGAACTGGATCAGGATGTCGGCTTCGGCGAAAATCTCCTCGCGGCTGGCGGTGCGCGCGCCCTTGGAGATGTACTGGTCGTCGGTATATCCGGCTTCGGCGCCGGCCGACGGTTCCAGGATCACCGCGATGTCAGATTTTTTGAGGGCCTCCACCGAACGCGGGACAATTGCCACACACCGCTCACCGGGGAAGGTCTCTTTCAGGACCCCTACTGTTCTAGCCACTTATATGTATTCCGTTCACGTCGAGGGAAAAGATAATGATAGCGTCCCTATCGGGGGTGTGCGCAAGTCCGCCATTCAAGTATTGGGGCGAGCCAGCCAGGCCCGCATCGCCGCAGTCACCTCTTCCGGGCGTTCCAGGGGCGACATGTGCCCGCATTTCGGGATCAGCACCAGCTCGCTCTTGGGGATCAACTGAGCCATGTCCAGATGACGCGCCGGAGTGCTCCAGGCGTCGTCGCGGCCCGTCAGCACCAGCGCCGGACAGAGGATTTCGGTCAGCAAGGGAGTCGCGTTGGGGCGGCCCAGCAGCGCCCGCATCTGGATTTCGAACAGATCCGGAGACTTGCGTTCGAACATGCCGATGATTTCCTCCACCAGGGCGGTGTCGTCTTGCCGATAGGGCGGCAGCATGCCCTTGAGCCATTCGACCGCCATGGCTCGCATGCCCAGCGACCGGGCCATTTCCAGCAGCCGGCGGCGGGCGCGTTCTTCGTTCTCCCCAGCCTCGCCCGGCGGGCGGGCGTCGGAACCCGTGTTCAACAGCGCGACTTTCGTGACGCGGTCGGGGGCCAGGCGCAGGATCTGAAACGCTACCCGGCCACCCATGGAATGCCCGGCGAGCGCGAACCTCGGCGGCGCCCAGCGCAAAACCGCCTCGGCCATGGCGAGGATCGAATTGTGCTCGGGGACCCATTCCATGCAGACTGCGTCTGTAACGTCAGATAGAGCCGCTATCTGCTGTTTCCAGACGGTTTGATCGCACAGGAATCCAGGCAGCAGGACCAGGGATGGTTTGGCGGTTTCCACAGGGATAAAAGATTGTCGCGTACAAGTTGTTGTAAAATCAAATCTCAGGGGAAAGACTCTGAAAACTAGCGACGTTCGCAATCCTGATTACTTCCACCAAGTAGTCGATTGTCAGTGGGCCTGCCCTGCGCACACTAACGTGCCGCAGTATATCCGTCTTATCGCACAGGGCAAATACACTGACGCCTACATGGTCAACCGGGAATCCAATGTATTCCCGGCGATTCTAGGCCGCACCTGCGATCGCCCGTGCGAGCCGGCCTGCCGCCGCGGACGCCTGGATGGCGCTCCGGTCGCGATCTGCCGCTTGAAGCGCGTGGCCGCCGATCTCAAGGGCGATATCTCCCACCTGCTGCCGAAGATTCCGAAAGAATCGAACGGGAAGCGCGTGGCGCTGATCGGCGCTGGTCCGGCATCGCTGACGGTGGCGAACGATCTGCGTCCGCTCGGCTACGAAGTCACCATTTTCGAAAAGCAGAACAAGCCGGGCGGGCTGATGCGGACGAATATTCCATCGTTCCGGCTGCCGGAAAAGGTCCTGGACGACGAAGTCGGGACGATTCTCGGTATGGGCGTCGATATTCGCTACAACTCGCCGGTCGGCAGCCTGCAAGGGCTGCTTAAAGCTGGTTACGACGCGGTTTTCGTCGGCACTGGCGCGCCGCGCGGCAAGGAACTCGACCTGCCGGGCCGGAAGGATGCTCCTCAGGACAAACCGCGCATCCACATCGGCATCGACTGGCTGGAATCGGTCGCGTTCGGGCACATCGATAAGATTGGCGAACGGGTTCTGATCATCGGGGTCGGCAACACGGCCATGGATTGCTGCCGGTCTTCTCGAAGACTTGGCGGAAAAGATATCAAGGTGATGGCGCGTCGCCCGCGAGGATTCTTCAAAGCCTCGCCCTGGGAGCTGGACGACGCCGAGGAAGAGGGCATCGATATCGTCATCAATCACGCGCCCAAGCGCTTCGTGGTCGAAAACGGCGTGCTGAAGGGCATGCAGTTCGAGCGGCTGGAATGGGACGCCGACGCGAAGAAATCGCGCGTGATCGACGAAGTGTTCCTGCCCGCCGACGATGTGATCCTGGCGATCGGCCAGGAAAACGCGTTCCCCTGGATCGAGCGCGACCTGGGAATCGAGTTCGACAAGTGGGGCATGCCGGCGGTGGACAAGACCACGTTCCAGTCGGCGCGACCGGGAGTTTTCTTCGGCGGCGACGCGGCCTGGGGACCGAAGAACATCATCTGGGCGGTCGCGCATGGGCACCAGGCGGCCATCTCGATTCACAATCACTGCCAGGGCGTGCCGGTTACTGACCGCCCGAAGGATGGCTCCAACCTGATCAGCCAGAAGATGGGCATCAGCGAGTGGAGCTATCACAACGACTACAATCCGTCGAAGCGCCAGAAGATGCAGCACGTGGATCTGACCAGGCGCTTCCAGCAGCTCAACATTGAAGTGGAGATGGGCTTCGACCCGGAGCAGACCGCTCGTGAAGTGCAGCGGTGTCTCAACTGCGATATCGAGACGGCGTTCGTCGAGAATCGCTGCATCGAATGCGACGCCTGCGTGGATATTTGCCCGGTGCAGTGCCTGACCATCACCCGCGATGGAGACGAGGCTGATCTGAGAACGCGGCTTTCGGCGCCGGCCACCAACCTCGACCAGGCGATTTACGCGTCCAATCCGCTGCCGCAAACCGGACGCGCCATGGTGAAGGACGAAGATGTTTGCGTTCACTGCGGCCTGTGCGCCGAGCGCTGTCCTACTGCCGCCTGGGACATGCAAAAGTTCGATCTCATAATTCCATACGCAGGAGCTGCATGCACGACGTCCTCCGTACTCGCGTAAACGATTTCGCGGTCAAGCTCGCTAACGTCAACGGAACCGGCTCCGCTAGCGCGAACAGCCTGCTGATGCAGGCCATCTTCCGCATGGGCATTCCCGTGTGCGGGAAGAACCTGTTTCCATCGAACATTCAGGGCCTGCCGACGTGGTATGAGATCCGCGTGAACAAGGACGGCTACTCCGCACGGGCGCTCGATTACGACCTGATGGTGGCGATGAACTCGCAGACCTACGATCGCGATATCAAGGAAGTCCGGCCGGGTGGATATCTGCTGTACGATTCGTCGTGGCCTCTGGATCCGGACCTGCATCGCGACGATATTACATTCCTGGGCGTGCCGTTGGCCGAACTGTGCAATCAGAATTTCGAAGATCCGCGCACGCGGATTCTGATGAAGAACATCGCGTATGCGGGCGCGATGGTCGCGACGCTCGATATCGACATGGACGTGGTCAACACGCTACTCGATGAAAAATTCGCGGGCAAGAAGGCGCTGGTTGAGTCCAACCGCAAGGCGCTGAACCTGGGCTATCAATACGCCAAGGATCACTTTGAATGTCCGTTGCCGTTTCGGCTCGAAAAGATGGACGCCAACAAGGATAAGATCCTGATCGACGGCAACACGGCCACGGCGCTGGGCGCAATCTACGCCGGGTGCACGGTCGCCGGCTGGTATCCGATCACGCCAGCCACGTCGGTGATGGATGCGTTCAAGGGATTCTGCGAGCAATACCGGAAAGATCCTGAAACCGGAAAGAACAATTACCTGATCATCCAGGCCGAGGATGAGCTGGCGGCCATCGGCATGGTGCTGGGCGCGTGCTGGAACGGCGCGCGCGCGTTCACGTCGACCGCGGGGCCGGGCCTGTCCCTGATGAACGAGTTGATAGGATTCGGATACTACGCCGAGATTCCCGCGGTGATCGTCGATGTACAGCGCGTGGGTCCGTCCACGGGCATGCCGACGCGCACCCAGCAGTCGGATCTGATGATGGCGGCGTACGCGTCGCACGGCGATACCCGGCACATTCTGCTGTTCCCGGCGAATCCGAACGAGTGTTTCCATTTCGCGGTCAAGGCGTTCGATCTGGCGGAGCGTTTCCAGACGCCGGTGATCATGCTGTCGGATCTGGATATCGGCATGAATGACTGGGTGGTGCCGAGGCTGACCTGGGACGATACCTATCAGCCGGACCGCGGGCGGGTACTGGACGCCGAGGATCTGGAAAAGAAGATCGGAAAATTCCAGCGCTATAACCAAGAGGACGAAAACTTCGTGGCGGCGCGCACGTTGCCGGGCGTAAGCGAAAAGGGCTCGTATTTCACGCGCGGGTCGGGGCACAACAAGTTCGGCGGCTATACCGAGATTCCGGATGACTACCAGGAAGTGATGGATCGTCTGAAGAAGAAGCACGCCGCCGCGGCGAAATTCATCCCCGAGCCGGAACTGGTCCCGCGCGAAGGCGCCAAGTTCGGCGTGATCGCCATGGGCGGCTGCGATCCGGCAATCCGCGAGGCGCTGGATCAACTGGACCGACAGGGCACTCCCGCCGATTATCTGCGTGTGCGCGGATTTCCGTTCGGCGAAGTGGTGGAGCGGTTCCTGGCCGAGCACGACTTCTGTTTCGTGGTGGAGCAGAGCCGCGACGCGCAGCTTCGGTCTCTACTCACGCTTGAAACTGCTGTTCCAAAAGAAAAGTTACGAAGCGTTCTGGTGTACGGAGGATTCCCGCTGAGCAGCCGCAACGTCATTCAGGGAATCTTGAGCCAACTGTAGAAAGCGGACACATAGAAAGAATCCACGACCATGCCGTCGATCGCCAAACCCATCGCCACGCACCCCACCTTGCAGCGCAATTCCCTGGGGCTGACCATCCGCGATTACGAAGGATCCATGTCCACGCTGTGCGCGGGCTGCGGGCACGATTCGATCACCGCCGCCGTCATTCGCGCGCTGTGGGAGCTGGATACCCAACCGCACATGGTGGCCAAGCTCAGCGGCATCGGCTGCTCCTCGAAGACTCCGACGTACTTTGTCAGCGGCGCGCACGGCTTCAACTCCGCCCACGGGCGCATGCCCGCGATCGCCACGGGAGCATCGGCGGCCAACCGCGACCTGCTGTACGTCGGCATCTCGGGCGACGGCGATTCGCTGTCCATCGGCCTCGGCCAGATGTGCCATGCGATCCGGCGCAACATTCGCATGGCGTACATCCTGGAGAATAACGGCGTGTACGGGCTGACCAAGGGCCAGTTTTCGGCGTCGTCCGACATCGGATCGAAGAGCAAGCGCGGCGAGCCCAACCGGATGGCGCCCATCGATCCGGTCCGGCTGGCGCTGTCGCTGGGAGCGACGTTCGTCGCGCGCAGTTTTTCTGGCGACAAGGAGCAACTGGTCCCGATCCTCAAGGCAGCGTTCACCCATCGCGGATTCGCGCTGGTGGACGTGGTTTCGCCGTGCGTGACGTTCAACGATCACGAGGGGTCGACCAAAAGCTACAAGCAGACGCGCAAGCATACGCTGCGGGCCACACAAGCGGATTGGGTGCCGCCGCAGAGCGAGATTCTGGCGCAGATCGGCAAAAACGGGACGACGTCGGTGACCATGCACGACGGCAGCGTGGTCAACTTCTCCGCGGTTCCGAAGGATTACGATCCGAGGGATCGCCGGAAAGTAGCGGCGTATCTCGACGATCAGCCTGCCGATGCCGTGGTCACAGGACTGCTGTTCATCGATGAGAACTCGCCCGATATGCACGAGCTCGGCCAGTCCTCGCCGACGCCGCTACGCGATCTGGCATATGAGAAGCTGTGTCCGGGATCGGCGGAGCTGGAGCGGATGCAGGAAGAGTTCCGGTAAAGCTTTCGACTTCTACCTGAAACACACCAAGTTCGTGAACAACGGGGACCGGGTGGATACGTCCGCTCCCTCCATCGTCGGCCAGCATCTGTTGACACGCCCGCGCAGGATTCTCCACTGCCTGGCGAAACGCTAGTGACTCATCGCATACACGATGTAATTCAGCATGATGCGGATACCCAACGCTGAATACTTTTCCGGATAGGAAGGATCGTCGGCCCATTCCCACGAATCGCCCGTGTCGTTGTTGAACCATGCCGCGATGGTCATGCGCCCCTTGTCGTCGAAGGCCCCTTTGAAGTGGGGGTCGTAAGAGACGCCGTCGAGCGGCCGCATCCCGTTGTACCTGGCCCACTGTCCGAGAATCTGGTAGCGTTTGTCGAGATCGAACAGCATGTGAAATGCCAGCGCGTCGTCAGGTAACTCCACAAGATCGCGGTTGGGGTAGAGCTGGTGGACCGTACCGGCAATCGCTTCCTGTTCGCCAGGTCCCCACATGTCGTCGGCGACGAAAAACCCGCCGCGATCGAGGTATTCGCGCAATTTTGCCGCCATCTCCGGGGTCAGATCAATACTGATGGTTCGGGCGGCGAATAGAAATGGCCAGTTAAAGATATCGTCCCCGTCCTCAAGATTGATGGGTTGTTCTATGGGCCGGGCGTTGATTCGTGTAAGCCGGCGGACCGCTGTCATGAGGTGGCGATCTCCGGCCGGATAGTCATTCGTCCAGTTGGTGCGGCCGCCGTTGCGCCAGTCCCGGCCGAAGCCTCCAAACCGGCCGCCTCCCCTTGCCGAAGGGTACATGAGACGCCCGAAAACGAACTCGGAAGGACTCAGTTGTTCCGGCGACACGGGCTCCATCTGATCTTCACCGGGGTAGTCGCGGAATTCGCGCTGAAACGCGTACGTGGCACTGACGCAGGCGGCCAATCCAACTACCACCCAAAGCGCTTTCGGCCAATTCACACCCCGAGGATACCACCGGGACCTTGGTAGAATGGGCCTGGATGCCAGTCACAGGTGCGGGATTAGAAGGAATTGTCGCGACCGAATCGCGGCTGTGTTTTATCGATGGCGACGCGGGATTACTGAGCTACCAGGGCTTCCGTATCGAGACGCTGGCAGAGCATGCCACGTTCGAGGAAGTCATCTATCTGCTGTGGCACGGGAAGCTGCCGAAGCAGTCTGAGCTCGATGAGCTGAAGGCCGCGCTGGTGGCGAATCGCGCGATTCCGGCTGAGGTGGAAGCGTTTCTGAAGAGCGTTCCGAAGGCTTCGCCGATGCATGTGCTGCGCACCGCGGTTTCCATGCTCGCGCTGTCGGATCCCGATGCCAACAACGTCCAATCCGGACCCGCCGCGCAAAAAGCCGTGAAACTGATGGCGCAGACGGCGACCATCGTCACCAGCTTCGATCGATTGCGCAAGGGTCAACCGGTGGTGGCGGGCGATCCGAAACTCGGGTTCGCCGCGAATTTTCTCTATACGCTCACCGGCAAGAAGCCCGATGAAGTGATGTCGCGAACCTTCGATATCGCACTGATCCTGCACGCCGAGCACGAGTTGAACGCGTCGACCTTCGCGGCGCGCGTCACGGCGGCGACGCTGTCCGATATTTACTCGGCCGTGACGTCGGCCATCGGTGCGCTGCGGGGTCCGCTGCACGGCGGCGCGAACGAAGACGTCATCAAGCTGCTGCTTGAAGCAGGCACCGCGGACAAAGCCCTGCAGATGATCAAGGACAAGCTGGCGAACAAAGTCAAGATTCCGGGATTCGGACATCGCGTGTATCACACGGTGGATCCGCGCGCGGCGAGCTTAAAGGGGATGGCGGAAGAGCTGGGCAAGCGGACCGGCCACCAGGAGCTTTACCAGATCTCCAGCCAGATCGAGAAGTACATCAAAGAAGCCAAGAATCTGAACGCGAACGTGGATTTTTACTCGGCTTCGACCTACTACTCGCTGGGCATTCCCGTGGATCTGTTCACGCCGATTTTCGCGGTGAGCCGGATGTCGGGCTGGACGGCGCATATTCTCGAACAGTACGCCAACAACCGGCTGATCCGGCCGCGGGCGGAGTACCTGGGTCCGGCGGTGGGACAGAAATGGATCGACCTGGCGGCTCGCTAAGGACCAGGGCTAAAAATACCGCCCGTAAGCTATTGAAAGTTGACCAAAAGCCTCCCACTGTGATAACTTCATCAGTTTAAGAACAGTCTGCTCGTTTCTTAAGCTTCAGGTTCCCTGCAACAGTTCTAAACATGCAAGAAACGCTACAAGCCCTAGGTGGGATACTGCTAAAAGCTATCCCCACCATCATTCTTCTGATCATCCTGCATTTCTATTTGAAGGGCATGCTGTTCGGGCCCTTGGATCGCATCATGCAGAAGCGGCGGGAGCTGACGGAAGGCGCGCGCAAGATCGCCGAAGAAAGCTTGGCGGCTGCTACTCGCAAGGCCGACGAATACGAGGCGAAACTTCGCGATGCCCGGGCGGCTGTTTACAAACAACAGGAAGAGATCCGGAAGCGCTGGCTGGAGGAGCAGGTTCAACAGGTGGCGGAAGCGCGGACTCGCAGTGAATCGACCGTAAAGGCGGAGCGGGAAGCGATCGCTCAGGATGTAGCCGCGGCCCGCAAGTCGCTCCAGGACACCAGCGCGACGGTTGCGGATCAGATCGTCGCCACGGTTCTAGGCAAGAGGGTCTCATGAAGCGCTTGCTTGTTCTGGTCATTCTCAGCGCGGCTACACTGGCAGCCGCCGAGGGTCCGGCGGAGGTTTCACCGGTCTGGAAATGGGCAAATTTCGCGATCCTGGCGGTCGGCCTGGGATACCTGATGGTCAAATTCCTGCCGCCGCTATTTACTTCGCGCACCACGGAAATCCAGAAGGGCATCTCCGAATCGCAGCAAATGAAAATGGACGCCGAACGGCGCTCCGCTGAGATGGACGCCCGCTTGAACTCCCTGGGCGCCGACATCGAAAAATTCCGCACGCAGTCGGCGGCCGAGATGCAACAGGAAGGCGAGCGCATCAGCCGGGAGACAGCCGCGCAGATCAAAAAGATAGAGCAACAAGCCACGGTGGAGATCGAATCCGTTGGAAAGACCGCGCGGCGCCAGCTGAAGGAATACGCCGCGGAGCTGGCTATGGGCTTGGCCGAAGAGCGCCTTCGTGGACGCATGGACAACGCCACGGAGTCGGCTCTGGTGGACGATTTTGTGCGGGACCTGGAGCATCAGGCGTCTCAGAATACGGGGTCGAAGAACTAACGATGCTTTCGGTCGTTTCGGCACGATACGCGCGGGCTCTGGTGGATGTGGTCACCGGGCCGGGATCGAAGACAGATCCGGCGCAGGTGCTTTCGCAATTGCGCGCCGTGCAGGCGCTGATTCACGGATCGGCGACGCTAGAGCACGCTCTGAATTCGCCGGCGGTGGCGCCTTCCCGGAAGCGCGCGGTGATGCGCCGCCTGATGGAGCCGATGGGCGTGCTGGATAGGGTCCGCAACTTCGTGTATGTGGTGATCGACCATCGCCGCGCGCACGATTTCGCATCGATTGTGGACGGATTCGAAACCCTGCTCGACGAACGTCTGGGGTTTGTCGCGGCGGAAGTTCGCAGCGCCATGCCGCTCACGGAAGCGCAACGGGCCACATTAGAAACCCAGGTGTCTCGTTTAGCGGGGAAAAAAGCGAAACTCAAGTTTACAAGCGACCCTGCGCTGATCGGCGGCGTGGTCGCGCACGTAGGCTCCACTGTCTACGACGGCAGCGTGCGGGGGCAATTGGAGAAGTTACGAACAAGGCTGGGAGCCAATTAGGCTCCCTGAAGTGAAATTTACCTATGGCTCAAATTAGGGCAGATGAGATCTCGCGCCTGCTGCGCGAGGAAATCGACAATTACGACCGCGCGGTCAATGTAGCGGAAACCGGCTCGGTGATCTCGGTGGGCGACGGTATCGCCCGCGTCTACGGCCTGGAAAACGTCATGGCCGGCGAGCTGATCGAGTTCAAGGGCGGCATTTCCGGCATCGCGCTCAATCTGGAAGAAGACCAGGTCGGCGCCGTGCTGCTGGGCGAATTCGCCGGCATTAAAGAAGGCGACGAAGTGCGCCGGACCGGCCGCATCATGTCGGTGCCGGTGGGCGAAGCCATGGTAGGCCGCGTGGTCAACGCGCTCGGCCAGCCGATCGACGGCAAGGGCCCCATCGAGACCACGCAGTTCAACGCCATCGAGCGTCTGGCGCCCGGCGTAGTCGATCGCCAGCCCGTTCGCGAACCCCTGCAAACCGGGATCAAAGCTATCGACGCCATGATTCCCATCGGCCGCGGCCAGCGCGAGCTGATCATCGGCGACCGCCAAACCGGAAAGACCACGGTGGCGCTCGACACCATCATCAACCAGAAAGATAGCGGCGTGATCTGTATCTACGTCGCCATCGGCCAGAAGCGTTCGACCGTCGCGCAGGTGGTCAAGACGCTGGAAACCTACGGCGCCATGGAGTACACCATCGTGGTGGCCGCCACGGCGTCCGATCCGGCGCCGATGCAGTACATCGCGCCTTATTCGGGCTCTGCGATGGGCGAATATTTCCGCGATACCAAGCGCCATGCGCTGTGCATCTACGACGATCTTTCCAAGCACGCCGCGGCGTATCGCGAAATTTCCCTGCTGCTGCGACGCCCGCCAGGCCGCGAGGCATTCCCGGGCGACGTGTTTTATCTCCATAGCCGCTTGCTCGAGCGCGCCTCCAAGCTCAACGACGAGCTCGGCGGCGGATCGCTGACTGCCCTGCCCTTCATTGAAACCCAGGCCGGCGACGTTTCCGCCTATATTCCGACCAACGTGATTTCGATCACCGACGGCCAGATCTACCTGCAAACCGACCTGTTCAACTCCAACATTCGTCCCGCGATCGACGTCGGCATCTCGGTCAGCCGCGTCGGCAGCAACGCGCAGATCAAAGCGATGAAGCAAGTCGCTGGAGGCTTGCGATTGAGTCTGGCGCAGTATCGCGCGCTGGCGGCCTTCGCCCAAATGGGCTCGGAGCTCGATAAGGCTTCGATGGCCCAGTTGACGCGCGGTGCGCGCATGGTCGAAATCCTCAAGCAGGGCCAATATTCGCCGGTCCCGGTCGAGAAGCAGGTCGCGATCATTTACGCCGGCACGAACGGCGTCCTGGACGACCTGCCTCTGGATCAGATCCGCGCCTTCGAGCACGAGCTCTACCGGTTCCTGGAGAACGCTCACCCGGCCATCCTGCCCACGATCAAGGAAAAGAAGACCATCGACGACGATATGAAGGGCAAGCTGAACTCCGCGATCCAGGAATTCAAGGCGCGGTTCGTTCAGGATCAAACTCACAAGGCTGGCGCGGCGCGCAAGTAAATGCCCAGCCTGATCGACATCCGGCGGCGTGTTCGCTCGGTCAAGAACACCCAGCAGATCACCAAGGCCATGAAGATGGTCTCGGCGGCCAAGCTGCGCCGAGCACAGGACCAGGCCATCGCCGCGCGGCCTTACGGGGTTCTCTTGCGCCAGATGCTGGCCAACGTGGCCCAGGGCGCCGCCAACGATCCCGATGCGGGTGCGCATCCGCTGCTGGCCGTTCGTCCCGAGCAGCGCATCCTGTTAGTTGTCATTACCGCGGACAGCGGACTGGCCGGCGCATTCAACTCCAACCTGATCAAACTGGCCCACCGCTTTGCCGACGATCACCACGGCAAAACGTTGAGCTTCGAGCTGATCGGCAAAAAAGGCGTCAACTACTTCCGGCGGCGATATCCCAACATCGCCGGCACGCACACCGATCTCTTCCGCCGGGTCAAGTTCGAGGACGCCGAGCGGATCGCGAACGCAATCATTGCCCGGTTTGAAACCGGCGAAGTCGACGCAGTGTACCTGTTCACCAACGAGTTTAAGAACGCCATGGCCCCGGCGCTCACTTCGACGCGGATCCTGCCCATCGAAGTGCCCAAGACAGCCGAACCGGTGGATTACATTTACGAGCAGAATCCCGGCGAGCTGCTGGGGAGCCTGCTGCCGCGCTACGTCAAGCTGCTGATGTACCGGGCCTTCCTGGAATCGGTGGCAGCCGAGCATGCCGCGCGCATGGTTGCGATGGAAGCGGCCACCAAGAACGCCGGCGAGGTGATCGACAAGCTGACCCTGCTGATGAATCGCGTCCGCCAGGCCAGCATCACGCGCGAGATTATCGAAATTGTGAGCGGCGCGTCAGCATTAGAGTAGGGGTCAGGCACGCCTGACCCGAAAAGGAATTGCATATGAACGAAGGCAAAGTCATCCAGGTGGCCGGACCGGCCGTTGACGTGGAATTTACCGAAGGACACATTCCCGTCATCCGCACGGCGATTCGCATTACCAGCGAGGGATTCAACGTTCCCGATCCCATCGATATTATTTGCGAAGTCGCGCAGCACATCGGCGAGAGTCGCGTGCGCACCATCGCATTGCAGCCCACCGACGGACTGGTCCGCGGCATGAAAGCCATCGACTTGGGCGAGCCGGTCATGGTGCCGGTAGGGAAAGAAACGTTGGGCCGCGTGCTCAACGTCATCGGCCAGCCGGTGGACAAGATGGGCCCGGTGAATACCGCCAAGCGCATGCCCATTCATCGCATGGCGCCCGCTTTCGACGAACAGTCCACCGAATCGCAGATGTTCGAGACCGGCATCAAGGTGATCGATTTGCTCGAGCCCTACGTGCGCGGCGGCAAGATCGGCTTGTTCGGCGGCGCGGGCGTGGGAAAGACGGTTATCATTCAGGAGCTGATCTCGAACCTCGCCACCAAGCACGGCGGCGTGTCCGTGTTCGCCGGCGTGGGAGAACGAACCCGCGAGGGCAACGATCTTTGGCTCGAGTTCCAGGAAGCGGGCGTGATCGATCCGCACGACTGGAAGAAATCCAAGTGCGCTTTGATTTACGGCCAGATGACGGAGCCTCCCGGGGCACGTTTACGCGTGGCGCTCTCGGCTCTCACCGTCGCCGAATACTTCCGCGACGAAGAAGGCCAGGACGTGCTTCTCTTCATCGACAATATTTTCCGTTTCACGCAGGCGGGCTCCGAAGTATCCGCACTGCTGGGCCGCATGCCTAGCGCGGTGGGTTATCAGCCCAATCTGGCATCCGAGATGGGCGACCTGCAGGAACGCATTACGTCGACGCGCTCCGGATCGATTACTTCGGTCCAAGCGATTTACGTGCCCGCCGACGACTATACCGATCCGGCTCCGGCCACAACCTTCGCCCACCTCGACGCAACGACGAACCTTTCGCGCTCCATCTCCGAGCTGGGCATTTATCCCGCTGTGGATCCACTGGCGTCCACGTCGCGCATTCTCGACCCGCTGATTATCGGCGAGGAGCATTACAACACGGCGCAGGCGGTCAAGCAGATCCTGCAGCGCTATAAAGACCTGCAAGATATCATCGCGATTCTGGGCGTGGACGAGCTTTCCGACGACGACAAAGCCACCGTCGCGCGCGCCCGCAAGATCCAGCGATTCCTTTCACAGCCGTTCGCGGTCGCCGAAGCATTCACGGGCCTCAAGGGCAAGTATGTCAAGGTAGCCGACACCGTGCGCAGCTTCAAAGAAGTGGTCGAAGGCAAGCACGATGAAATCCCGGAGCAGGCTTTCTATATGCAAGGCTCCATCGACGACGTGCTGGAACGCTACGAAGAGATGAAGAAGCAGGGATAACCTTGGCGGACCAGTTACATATCGAAATCGCGACGCCGGAGAAACTGGTGGTCGACCAGCAGGCCGACTACGCCGAGATCCCCGGCAAGGACGGCTACATGGGCATCCTGCCGGGCCACGCCGCTCTGCTCAGCGAGCTGGCTCACGGCAAGCTGACCCTCACCACGGCTGGCAAGACCGAGAGTTTCACCGTGACCGGCGGATACGTCGAAGTCCGCGACAATCACGTGCGGGTTCTCGCCGACGGCGTCGAATAGCGCTCACTCATTATTGGCGTTTATCCGCGGGCTTTCTTTACGATCGTTCGCGGCTATAATTGGAACTTCCATGCAGATTGACTGGTTCCCGCTGTGGCTCAGCCTGCGTGTCGCGTTCGTTTCCACGGCGGTAGCCTTCGTCGTCGGCCTGTGGCTCGCCTACATCCTGGCGAACCGCGAATTCCGCGGCAAGGAAGTCCTGGATGCGGCCGTGACTCTGCCACTCGTCCTGCCTCCCACGGTCCTCGGATACTATTTGCTGGTGCTCCTGGCCGGAAACAGCCCGCTCGGCAAACTGTGGGAAAACATCTTCGGTTCGCCGCTGGTGTTCACCTGGAAGGCCGCGGTCGTTGCCGCTCTGCTGCACTCGCTCCCGTTACTGGTGAAATCGGCAAGGGCCGCGCTCGAAAGCGTCGACCGGAGCCTGGAGCGGGCCGCGCGCAATCTGGGCGCATCGGAATGGCGATTGTTCTGGCGCGTCACACTTCCCTTGGCGCGACGCTCCGTGCTGGCCGCGGTGGCGCTGGCATTCGCGCGATCGCTGGGAGATTTCGGCGTCACGCTCATGGTGGCGGGCAATATTCCCGGCCGCACACAGACGGTCGCGGTCGCGATTTACGACGCCTACGAAGCCGGGAACACCATGGTGGCGCGCACGCTGGTCCTGGTGATCTCGGCCGTCGCGCTGCTGATCCTGACGCTGGCCAACCGCCTGAACCCGCGCGGGACATGATCACGTAAATATGATCAGCGCCCGGCTCCGCAAGACTTTTCCCGGACGGCCCGATTCGGCCCCGTTCTCCCTCGAGCTCGAATTTCAAGCCACCGCCGGCGTCACGGTTTTGTTCGGACCCAGCGGATCGGGAAAAACGCTCACACTGGATCTGATCGCGGGCTTCGTGCGTCCCGACGACGGACGCATCCTGCTCGATGACGAAATTCTCTTTGACGGTCCGGCGGGCGTCAGCCTGCCTCCGCGAGCCCGCAATTGCGGCTACGTGTTTCAGAACTACGCGCTGTTCCCGCACATGACGCTGCGCCAGAATCTGGAGTTTGCGGCCGAGCGCAGGCCGCGCCTGGAACGTCATCGCCGGGTGAACGAAATGCTCGAACGCTTCCGTCTGGTCGACACCGCCGGAAGGCGTCCGCACGAAGTATCCGGCGGACAGCGCCAGCGCTGCTCCATCGCGCGCGCGCTGATCGGAGCGCCCAAGCTGCTGTTGTTCGACGAGCCCGGGCAGGGCCTCGACGCCCCGCTGCGGACCGAATTCTGGCAAGTCCTGCGGCAGGTTCGCGCGGATTTCAAGACTCCCATGCTGCTGGTGACTCACAGCCTGGATGAGTGCTTCGAGCTGGGCGAAGAGATGCTGGTACTGCGCGAGGGCCGTCTGGTGCAGAGCGGCACGCCGCCTGCGGTTCTCGATCAGCCCGCCAATGTCGATGTCGCGCGGCTGCTGGGGATCTTCAATCTCATCCCCGCGGAGATCCGGGCTCTCGATCCCGGGCGCAATACCAGCAAAGTGCAGATGGGCGAACACGAGTTGGAAGGCCCCTATTTCCCGGGCCACCTGAAGGGCGATCGCGTCACGATATGCGTGCGGCCGGAGCGCCTGGCCGCGCTCGCCCGTAACGGCCGGCCCGGCGCGAACCAGATTCCCGCGCAGCTCGAACGCACCGTCGAAAAGCCCCAATGGATGCGCCTGGAATTCGCCGGCGGCATCGTCGTTGATCTGGCGCGTCCCGATTATGAGCGCGTGCGCGACACCAAGGATTGGGTGATCGAATTCCCGCGCGAGTCGCTACGGGTTCTTTGAATTGCCATGGAGTTTGATCTCCAGATGCACGCGCGCACTGGGGATCCACACCGGGCCGCGAACCTGGTTGTAGGCCGGATTGGCGATGTGCTGCAAATCGATCGATGCGAAGAATCCGCCAAATAGACGGGCGCTATAGTAGCTTTCCCACACGTACTCGGGACCATATTGCAGCGCCCCATCGCCGATCAAAAAATCCTGGCCGCCGTGCGCTAAATACGAAGCATGCACCCCGGACAGGCCGCTGACCGTGAGGGCCGTGGCCGCGACATCATCCGGACGCTTCCAGCGCGGGCCGGAGATCGATACGCCGCCGCTCGCTAGCCGGTCGATCGCGGTGAACGCGAAGCTTTCCGTTTTGCCGTCGTTCCAGCCCAGGCGCGCGAACAAGCCCACGTCCTTCGTAATCTGCTGCTCAAGGTTCACGCCGGTTCCGTACTTTACGGTGCCATTGCGGCGCACGGCGGTAATGTCCGGCGCGGCTCCCGTCTGTTGACCGAGGCGTAGAGCCTCGGCATAGTCTCCGGCATTGGCACGGTTCACGAAACCGAGCAGCCGAAGAGTGCCCGGGTGCTCGCCCTCCAGATAATGGATTTCTCCCTCGAACATATCGCCGCGATTGACGAACAGACGCCGGTCGAGCCGCAATCCATTCGCGACTCGAGGTTCCGCGGCGCTGGCGTAACGCACGGACCAACGGCGCGTGTGGAATTCCTGCATCCAGCCCCAGGTGTAGCCGCGAACGTCGGCGGGATAGTCCCATGCACCGTTGTACATGATGCCCCAGCCCATGAACTGCGTTCGCGGATCGTGCGTATAGCGATTGTTGTCGAAGAAGTCGGTGACCGTGAATCGGCCAACCGTGATCGAGTAGCGGGTCATCGGCCGCGAGCCTGAGAGTTGGTTCTCATCGCTTGAAAACCACTCGCGCCCGCTTCCGAATCCGAAATCGTGCGTGATGTAGGCTCGGGCAAGATAGGGCTTGGGAGTCGCGGATGCGACGCGCGGCAGCTCGCCGTTGGGAGAGTTGGCGACGCCGTTGACTCCGCTGAATCCACGGCCGCCCGCCAGTTCAGGATCGATATACACCTGCGTGTCGCCTGGCAGCCGGAACCCCAGATACAGCGTGCTGGTTAAGGACGCGTCGCGCTCCGGGTAATTTTGGAGACTATGCTCGCCGCTATACAGCGCGGGAAAGCTCCCGTGATAATCGCCGATAGAGGTGGCCTGAAAATAGAGGTTCCAGCGTTCGGAAGGCTGGTCTGGCGCGATCGAATCCTGCGCCACAGCCGCACCTATCGCCAATAATGCTAGAACAATCCGGAAAGTAGTTACGCGCAATACTCATGTGTAGCATGACCGATGCGTAACATTCCTGAAACAGGAGCCTATCGCGAGCCGATACAGGCGGCCAACAGATCAGACTTCAGCTCCGACTGCAGATCGTCATCCAGTTTGTGGCCCTGATGGGTGACGTAGAACACGTCCAGCGCCTTGTGCGCTTCGGTGTCGATCATCACCACCTCGATATTGCAGCCCGCAAGCGAAATGGCGTTCGCCAGATCGTACAGCAGTCCGGGCCGGTCCTCGGACACGATCTCGATGAGCGTGGCTCCGTCCGAGGCGTCGTCCTTGAAGGAGACGCGCGGGCGGATCTTCACGCGCGAGGATAAGAAGGGCTTGGGTCGCCCCTTCAATAGCTTGTCGGCGTCCTGCTTGCCTTCCACGACTTTCCGGACCACGCCGCGCAACCGGTCGACTTCTGGCGGATTTAGATCTAACGTTCGGTGCGGATCGGCGAACGTGAACGTGTCCACCACCATGCCCGTCGCGTTCGAGAAAGCCTCGGCCTTAAGAATGTTGAGGCCGAAGCTGGAAATCGCGCCCGCCACGGACGCGAACAGAGCCGGACGGTCCTTAGTCAGAAGAGTGAGCTTGTAGAAGCCGCGTTCGTGATGGATCTCCACCGCCACGGGCCGCGACGCAAGCTGTAGCGCCAGCTCGAAATGCGCATCGACTTCTTCCGGAGTGTGGGTGCGCAAATAGCGCGTCGGGAGCCCTTCCAGGAACCGGGCCCGCTCGGCTGGCATCCCGCCGGCATCGTGGATGCGTTCGGTCACCAGCTCGCGTGTCAGCTCTTCGTAGGCCATCAGGTAGACGCGCCAGAGCTGCTCCATGCGCCAGGGCGTCATGGCTTGCGGGTTCACGGCGCTGATATCGGCGTACGTCAGCATGGTCAGCTGCTTCAACCGCTCCAGCGTGCCGACGCGTTCGGCCAGTGCGCGCGCCGTGGAACCGTCGTACAGATCGCGCGAGCTCATGACACTCGATAGGTCCAGGTGCCGCAGCACCAGGAACTCGATCGTCTCACGATCCGCTTCCGGCGCTCCCAGACGTTCCATCACCGCGCGGGCGATCTCCAGCGAGGCCAACGAGTGGTCGCGGCCCGAGCCCTTGCCGATGTCGTGCACCAGCAGCGCAAAACGCAAGAGCCAGGGATCCTGGATCTCGCTCATCAACTCCGTGAAGCGGCCGTCGGAAATGGACTCGAGCGATCCGATGGCCACCAGCGTGTGCTCATCCACGGTGTAGCGATGGTAGAAATCCCGCACCACCAGGCATTCGATGTTGCGCCACTCCGGAATCGCGCTCGCCAGAACGCCCGCTTCCTGCATCGCCCGCAGACCGACAGAAGGCTTTGGCAGGCCCAGCAGCCGTTTCCAGTCGTCCCACGTGGCTTGCGGAGTGAAACCTTGTAGTCGCTCGATGGTATCCGGCGCCAGGCGCAAACCGTGTCGCGCCACGAACTCGAATACGCTCAGATCCTGCGGCGGGTTGTGCGTCCGCAGCAGCACGCGGTCATGCGACACCGTGAACTCGCTGGTGGAAAGGCGCGACCGCCATTCATGGAACCGTCCCAGAAGCGTGCCCGCCTTCTCGGTGGCAACCTCGATGGCTTGCCGCACGGCTTGGTCCACCACGCGGGCCTGGCGATAGTAATCCCGCATCAATGAGGCCGGGTATTCGCTCAGCGACTCCTGGGCGTCGAAGGTCAGCGCATTCTGGTCGCGCCCGGCCAGTTCATGCAGCCGGAGACGGACGCCGGAGAGGAAACTGAACGCCGCCGATAAATCGGGCGTCCCTTCGCGCGGTTCCAGAATCAGCAGCCAGCGCGTGGTCTGCAAATCGCGAATAGCGCCGGGCGTCTCCTTGACGTTCGGCTCCAGGTGATAAATCGTGTTCTGATACTTGGCCCGCCGTCCTTCCGCCAGCCCCGCGATCTGACGGGCCAGAGCAGGACCGCGCCGGGCCTGGAACTGCCGGAACTTATCTTCCAGAGTCCGATACAGGGCCGCATCCCCGGCCAGGAAGCGCCGGTCCAGCAGGCTGATGGTGAACTCGGCGTTATCCTCGTGTTCGACCACGCAGTCCGCCACCGAATGCACGGAATGACTGGGGCGAAGTCCCGAGTCCCACAAACCCTGCAGGAAAGCGGAAATATTCTCGCGCGGCGGCAGGTTCTTGTCCGATTCCGCCAGCAATAGCAGATCGACGTCGGAGTGGGGAAATAGCTCGCTCCGGCCGAATCCTCCCACCGCCACCACCGCCAACCCCGCGGGGAATGTTGGCTCTAACGTTCTTGCGTACGCCTGGCGTACGCGTTCTTCCACTTCCGCCGTTCGTCCAGCCAGCGTTTGCCGGACTTCCTCTGGACTGGGCGGCGGAAGTACCGCCGCTTCCTTCACAATGCTGCTTCTCCTCGATCGTCGTTGCGGATCCGTACCGCGTCGGCGACCGCATAGACAAAAATCTTGCCGTCGCCGATCTTGCCCGTTCGCGCGGCGGCGGCCAGCGTCCGGATCACTTCGTCCGCGCGCTGGTCCGTGACCACCATTTCGAGCTTCACCTTCGGCAGCAGGTCCACCTTATATTCCATCCCGCGGTAGACCTCCGTGTGGCCCTTCTGTCGGCCGTGGCCGCGGACCTCGGTAATCGTCATCCCGTCGACGCCGATATTCTTCAGGGCTTCTTTCGCTTCTTCCAGCTTATGCGGCTGGATGATTGCTTCGATCTTTCTCATGTCAGGTCTCCTGGTGGAAGTCTAGTTCCACATTCGGCTACCTCGTTTTAAGACTCGAGATTGTAGCCCTCTTCTCCGTGCATACTCAGATCCAGGCCTTCGGTCTCCTGTTCCTTGCTCACGCGCACGCCGCATACGGCGTCGCAGATCTTCAAGATAACCAATGTTCCCACGATCGCCAGCCCCCACGAGATCAATACCGCGATCACCTGGTTCGTCATCTGTCCGCCAAAGCCGTCCACCAGCCCCATGGGCTTGCCCATCCGAAGATCGTTGACTTCCCTGGTGGCGAACACGCCGGTCAGCAGCGCGCCCAGCGTCCCGCCGATGCCGTGTACGCCAAACGCGTCCAGGGCATCGTCGTAGCCGAATATTTTTTTGACCTTGCTGACCATCAGGTAACACACCACTCCCGCCGCCAGCCCGATCAGAATCGCAGGCATCGGTTTCACGAAACCGGACGCCGGCGTGATCGCCACCAATCCGGCTACCGCCCCGGAAATCGCGCCCAGGACGCTGGGTTTGCCCACCATCATCCACTCGATCGTCATCCACCCCAGCACCGCCGCAGCCGTGGCGAAGTGCGTCGCGATGAACGCGCTCGAGGCCAGGGATCCGGCCGCCATCGCGCTGCCCGCGTTGAACCCGAACCAGCCCACCCACAGCAGGCAGGCCCCGATCACGCTCAGCACCACGCTGTGAGGCCGCATGGATTCGTCCGGATAGTTGTCCCGCTTGCCCAGGTACAGCGCGCAGACCAGCGCCGAGACTCCCGAGGTGACGTGCACCACCGTTCCACCCGCGAAATCGAGAGCCGGATACACGCCACCCAGCGACGCATTCAGCAGGCCGCCCTTGCCCCACACCATGTGCGCCATCGGAAAGTACACCACGAACGACCATAGCGTAATGAACAGCAGCATGGCCGAGAACTTCATCCGCTCCGCAAACGCACCCGAGATGAGCGCCGGAGTAATAATGGCGAACATCAGCTGGTAAATCATGTACGTCTGGTGCGGAATGGTCGCGGCGTAATCCGGATTCGGAGCGGCGCCCACACCGCTCAGGAACAGATAGCGCAGATCGCCGAAAAACGCGTTCCCTTCCCCGAACGCCAGACTGTAGCCGATCACCGCCCACAGAATGGAAACCGTGGCCATCAAAACAAAGCTGTGCATCATGGTGCTCAGTACGTTCTTCTTGCGCACCAGGCCGCCGTAGAACAGCGCCAGCCCCGGACCGGTCATCATCAGCACCAGTGCCGCGCTGGTCAGCATCCAGGCGTTGTCGCCCGCCATCTGGGCGTTCTTGGTGGCTTTGTCCAGATCGTCCAGTCTCTTGGCGATATCCGGCGGAATGGATTGCGCCAGCGAAACTCCCGCTGTGAGCACCAAGAGCGTCAGAAACTGTAGGCATCCTATCCATCGTGTGAACTTAGCTGGCTGCGTAAATGTGTGAGGCCGGCGGGCGCCCCGATGTGAATCACCAACGGCATCCATGACCGAATCAGCAGACTGTGCTGGTGCGCCCCCAACAGCGCGAAGCCTGGGGAAAGACGAGTTCCTCATAGGCGCTCCTTTTCGTCCTTACGCACCGTGGCGTAAGCCTAATCAGTATAGTAACTTCCAGATCTCCGCTGCGTTCGATTCTTTTGATGGGATTGATTGGAATTTTCTATGAGCCGGCGGGCATTTCCCGCAGTGAATCCAGGAGCTGCTGGCGGACTTTCTGGGTCAGCTCCAGCCCGACGACATTGGTCGCTCCCGCCCGGCGGGAATAGCGCACCCGCGCCGAAGCGGTCAGATCCCATTTCTCGATTCGCAGGTTCACGTAGCTCTGCGGCGGGATCATATCCATCGTGTCGACACGCAATCCCGCCTCCGAGACATCGCGGCATTTGCCACGGGCGTACCGGTCCGACCCGTTCGCGTCGGTCCAGGCCAGCAGAATCGACAGCGTGCAAGCAACGCGCTCGTGCCGGCGAATGTCCTTGCGCGCCATATGTCTGATTCTAGCCTTTCACCGATTCGTCAGCATCAGAGGTACACGGTTTCGCTAGAATCGGATGCATGCGGTGGCTTGTCGTCGCCTTAACGCTGATCGCAGGATTGTGTCCCCTGGCGGGCGCGCGCGAGCCCATTCGTGCCCGCCACGCCATGGTTGGGGCGCAGGAGCCTCTGGCGGCCGATGTCGGGATCCAGGTCCTGAAAGATGGCGGCAATGCCGTGGACGCCGCTATCGCCGTCGGGTTCGCCCTCGCCGTCACCCATCCCTACGCCGGGAACCTGGGCGGCGGCGGCTTCATGCTGATCCGTCTCGCCGACGGCCGTTCCACCTTCATCGATTTCCGCGAGCGCGCCCCCGGCAAGGCCTCGCGCGATATGTATCTGGACGCTTCCGGAAAGCCCACCCGCGAAAGCCTGGACGGCTGGAGGTCCGCGGGCGTCCCCGGCACCGTGCGTGGATTCGAGTTCGCACACCGCGAGTACGGCAGCCGCAGATGGGCCGATCTCGTTGAACCTGCCGCCGCCCTGGCGGCGCAGGGTTTCCAAGTGAGCTATTCGCTCGCAGAGTCCCTGAAAGCCGCTCGCAACTTGTCGCAGGACCCGGAATCCAAGCGCATCTTCTTAAAAAACGGGACTTATTGGGAGCCCGGGGAAACTCTTACGCAGCCGGATCTCGCCCGCACGCTCAATCGCATCGCGCAAAACGGCGTGAACGAGTTCTACCAGGGCGAGACCGCTCAAAAACTTTCCGCGGCGATGGCCCGCAACGGCGGCCTGATCACTCTGTCCGATCTGAAAGACTACACCGCTGTCGAACGCGCGCCGCTGACCGGGGCTTACCGCGGATACGGCATTATCGCGGCGCCGCCACCCAGTTCCGGCGGTGTCGGGATTCTGCAGATGCTGGGGATGCTCGAAGGCTCCGGGTATCGGAAATCCGGCTTCGGATCCGCGGCAGAAATCGAATACCTGGCCGAAGTCATGCGCCGTTACTACGCCGACCGCAGCCAGTATCTGGGCGATCCCGACTTCAGCAAGCTGCGATTAACGAGCCTGCTCAATCCGGCTTATATTAAGCGCCGCCGGGACAGCATCGATCCGAACCGCGCCACGCCCAGCACGCAAATCCTTCCCGGCTTGCCTGCCGGCCGCGATGGCGGCGAGACCACGCATTACAACGTCGTCGATGCGCAGGGCAACGCCGTGGCCGTGACCTACACGCTCAACGAAGGCTACGGCAACGGTATCACCGTACCTGGCCTCGGATTCCTGCTGAATGACGAAATGGACGATTTCACCTCCAAGCCGGGCTCGCCCAACGCGTTCGGCCTGATGCAGGGGGAAGCCAACGCGATCCAGCCCGGCAAACGTCCGCTCTCTTCGATGACGCCGACGATCCTGACTCGCGATGGCAAATTCTTCATGGCGGTGGGCGCTCCCGGCGGCTCCCGGATCATTTCCGCGGTGCTGCAAACGATCCTCAACGTGGTCGATTTCGGGATGAACGCCCAGGACGCAGTGGACGCCCCCCGCATTCATCACCAATGGCAGCCGGACAAGCTGTATCTCGAACCAGGAATTTCCCCCGACACCGTCGCGCTGCTCAAGTCGCGCGGCTATGACGTCGACCATTCGCCCGGTTTAGTGTTGGCGCGTGTCGAAGCGATCGTCAGTAAGGGCGGCTGGTTGGAAGGTGGATCAGACGGGCGCGCTTCCGGGAAGGCCGGCGGGTATTAGCTGGATACTTATAAGATGCAGCGCGCTCTTTCGACGCACCTCTTCGCGAATCACCGCCTGACCACCGTGTGGCTGGAGCGGATCTGGAACGCCGGCATTCCGCTGGTCGAGATCTTTTGCGCCCGCCAGCATCTGGATTATCGCGACAAAACCCAGATTACCGATCTAGGGCACTGGTTCCGCGACGCCGAGCTGAAGCTTCACTCCCTGCACTCGCCCATGTATAGCGACAACGTGTGGGGCCGGTCGGGACCGCAGTCCATCATTACCATCACCGAGCCGGTGAAATCCAAACGCTTGGATATAGTGGACGAAATCAAGCGTGTGCTGGAGATCGCCGAGACGGTGCCATTCCGTTACCTGATCCAGCACCTGGGCGTCGCCGGGGAGGAATACGATGAGCGCAAAATCGACTCCGCGTTTTCCGCTCTCGAGGAAATCAATTTGTTCGCACGCCAGCGGGGCGTCGAAGTTTTGCTGGAGAACATCCCCAACGAGCTCTCGACCGCCGAGCGCCTGATGGTGTTCCTGAACGTGACCCATCTGAATCTGAACGTGTGCTTCGACGTGGGACACGCCCACATGCGCGGCAGCATCGAGAACGAGTACCAGGTGCTGAAATCCCGCATCCGCTCGACTCACGTGCACGACAACAACGGTACCGACGATTCCCATCTGTTCCCCGGAAAAGGGTCGATCGATTGGCCACGCACCATGGATCTCCTGCGTTCAGCCGATGGACAATATCCGTTGCTTCTGGAGCTGCGCGAAGTGGACGAAATGCAGCATCCGGTCGACACGGCGCGAGCAACGTTCGATTATTTGGAAGGACTGAAGTCTCTCGATGAGAATCACGATCGCTGAAGCCGGCAGACATGTAGGTGAGACGGTCGAAATCGCCGGCTGGCTCTACAACCTTCGCAGCGGCGGCAAAATCTGTTTCCCGCAAGTGCGCGATGGCAGCGGAATCATTCAATGCGTCGCCGTCAAGTCGGCGCTGCCCGAAGAATTGTTTGAATCGCTCAAGCACCTGACGCAGGAATCGTCGCTGATCGTTCAGGGCAAGATTCGCGCCGAAGCACGAGCTCCCGGCGGCTACGAAATGGACCTCGAAAGTGCGCAAATCGTGCAGCGTGTGCCCGAGGCCGATCCGTATCCCATCACGCCTAAAGAGCACGGCATCGATTTTCTGATGGACCATCGCCATCTGTGGCTGCGCAGCCGCCGCCAGCACGCGGCTTTGCTCGTCCGCCACGAGGTGATCAAAGCGATTCGCGAATACTTCGATTCGCACGGCTTCATCCTGGTGGACACGCCCATCTTCACGCCCGCCGCGTGCGAAGGCACCACTACGCTGTTCGAGGTGGATTATTTCGAAGACGAAAAGGTCTATCTGGCGCAATCCGGCCAGCTTTACGGCGAAGCGACCGCGGCGGCTTTCGGCAAGACCTACTGCTTCGGCCCCGTATTTCGCGCCGAGAAATCCAAAACCCGCCGGCACCTGACCGAGTTCTGGATGGTGGAACCGGAGATGTCCTACGCCGATCTCGAAGACGTCAAGCACGTGGGCGAAGAGCTGGTTCTGCACGTTATCGGCCGTGTTCTGGAGCATCGCCGCGAAGATCTGAAGGTTCTGGAGCGCGACGTCTCGAAACTGGAAGCGGTGAAGGCACCGTTCCATCGCATGACCTACGATCAGGCCGTCGAAAAGCTCAAATCCAAGGGCAGCGAGATTGAGTGGGGCAGCGACCTGGGCAACACCGACGAAACGCTGGTCACCGAAGATCTGGATCGCCCGGTGATGATCGATCGCTACCCCGCCGCGGTCAAGGCATTCTACTTCGCGCTGGCCCCAGATCGCCCCGATGTCGCCCTGGGCGTCGACTTCATCGCGCCGGAAGGTTACGGCGAAATTATCGGCGGCGGGCAGCGCATCC
>Ga0075522_10000007_pt1 | contig 124240 bp, 109 predicted proteins | sample NGEPerA_FD_74796 | JGI IMG/M metagenome (GOLD analysis project Ga0075522, IMG submission 74796) | Arctic peat soil microbial communities from the Barrow Environmental Observatory site, Barrow, Alaska, USA - NGEE PermafrostL2-A | ecosystem: Environmental > Terrestrial > Soil > Wetlands > Peat ... | reverse complement strand
AGCGCGTCGGCGCAAATCTGCGCCATGGTGGTTTCAACGCCTTGGCCGATGGAGGCAACGCCCGTAACAACCTCGATCTTGCCATCGTCTTTGATCTCGATTCGCACGGTGTCGGATGGCCCGAGCCCGCTTTTTTCGACGAACATGGCAAGGCCGGCGCCGACCAGTTCGCCTTGTCCGCGGCGTCTTTTCAAGTCGGCCTGCAATGCGTTCCAGCCGGCAAGCTTCAACGCCTTGTCGAGAAGCAGCGCATAATCACCGGAGTCGTAAACGATGTGAGTGCCGAGAGTGTCAAGTTTGAGATCGTAGGGCATCGCGCTTTTTGCGATCAAATTGCGGCGGCGGATTTCGACGGCGTCGACACCGATTCTCGCCGCGATGGCATCGAGCAGCCGTTCGCGTGCAAAGCTGCTTTCGTATCGCCCCGGCGCGCGATAGGTGCCGCAAGGCGTTTTGTTGGTGAGGCGGATATGCCCCGCGGCCCGATAGGCTGGCACTTTGTAAGGTCCCGGCAGCATGGCGGCGGCGAGGTCGGGCACGGTGGCGGCGTGGGTGCGCATGTAAGCGCCATTGTCGTGGTAAAATTCGTCGTCGATGGCAAGGATATGACCCTGCGCATCGATGGCCGCGCGCACGCGGTGCATTTGCTGGCGCGAGTGATTGGCGGCGATCAGATGCTCGCGCCGGTCCTCGATCCATTTGATGGGCCGGCGAAATTTGAGCGCGGCGGCGAGCACCAGCACATCCTCGGGATAAATCTCACCGCGAATGCCGAAGCCGCCGCCAACATGGCTTTCGTAGAACTGCACGGAGTCTCTTTTGCGGCCGAGCATCTGCGCGATGGTGTCGCGGTTCCACCATGGCACCTTGGCGGCACCATGCATTTCCAACCGATCGTTTACCTCATCATAGCGCGCGATGGCGCCGCGCGTTTCCATCGGCACGCCGGTGTGGCGGCCGATTGAAAGTTCGAGCGACACCACGGCACTCGCGGTGTTGAAGGCCGCGTCGATGTCGCCGTAACCTTTGCGGATGACGTCCGGCTCCGTGAGGAGCGCGCCATCAAAGGGCGAGGGCGCCGCGATGGCATCGGTGACCGCGCCGAGCGGCTCGATATCAATTTCAATCAGATCGACGGCATCTTCCGCGACATATTGATTATCGGCAAATACCAGCGCGACCGGCTCGCCGACATAGCGCACCGTGTCCTTCGCTAGCACCGGCTGTTGATAAGGCTCCAGCGATTTGAGGCCGGTCAATCGAAACGGGATCGGCGGGATGTGCGCGACATCCGCATGCGTCCACACCGCATGCACACCCGGCAACGCAAGCACCGCGTGGGCGTCGATGGCCCGAAGTTTCCCATGCGCCACGGCCGAGCGGACCACACGCATGGTCCATTGTCCGGGAAACGAAATATCGGCGGCAAAGCGGCCTTGTCCGGTCAGCAGCGGGCGGTCTTCCAGGCGCGGGACGGAGCGGCCGACAAATTTTCCTCGCGCGCTCATTTTCCGCGCATCGTCGCGGCCGCCGCGCGCACCGCCTTGATGATGTTCTGATAGCCGGTGCAGCGGCACAGGTTCGACGACAGCACATCGAGCAGGTCGTCGTCGGAAATATCCGGCTCGCGCTCCAGCACGCCGACCGTCAGCATCAAAAAGCCGGGCGTGCAGAAGCCGCATTGCAGCCCATGATGATCCATGAAGGCCTGCTGCATCGGGTGCAACGTGTCGCCATCCGTCAGCCCCTCGACGGTGCGGATTTTCTTGCCCGCTGCCTGCACGGCGAACATCAGGCACGAGCGCACCGGCTCGCCATCGACAATGACGGTGCAGGCGCCGCAGATGCCGTGTTCGCAGCCGATATGGGTGCCGGTCTGGCCGCAGTCCTCGCGAATGGCATCCGCCAGCGTGCGACGCGCTTCGACTGAAATCGCGTGATCGCGGCCGTTGATCGTCAAAGTGAGGGCGGTCTTGTCGGTCATGCTGCCTTTCCCGCCTTGCGCAATGCCGCGCGAATGCGCTGCGGTGTCGCCGGTATCGTATCGATCTCGATGCCGAAGGGCGTCAACGCGTCGTTGATCGCGTTCAGCACCGCCGCCGGCGCGCCGATGGTGCCGCCTTCGCCCAGGCCCTTAGCTTTAGTGATCGAATTCACGCTCGGCGTTTCCATGTGATGTAGTTCGATCGGCGGCATCTCATGCGCGGTCGGCGGCATGTAGTCGGCCAGGTTGGCGGTGAGAATACCGCCACTTTCGTCGTAGACGATTTCCTCCAGTAGCGCGTTGCCGATGCCCTGCGCGATGCCGCCATGCACCTGGCCGTCGGCGATCATCGGATTGATGATGCGGCCGGCGTCTTCGGCGACGACATAGCGCTCGACTTTGACGAAGCCGGTTTCCGAATCGAGCCGGACAAAGGCGATGTGGCAGGCGTTCGAAAATGTGCCGGGTGGATCGTAAGTGCCGCTTTCGCTCAAGCCCGGTTCAAGTTCGCCTTTGAAGCGGTGCGTCTGCGTATAGATTTCGCGCGCCATGGCCGCGACCGTGACCGAACGGTCGGTGCCCGCGACTTTCGCCGCGCCGTCTTCCAGCACGATGTCGTTCTCGGCCGCCTCCAGCATGTGGCTGGCGATCTTGATCAGCTTGGCGCGGATTTTACGCGCCGCGACCAGCGTGGCGCCGCCGGAAATGACCAGCGAGCGGCTGGCAAAGGTGCCCCAGCCGTAAGGCGCGGTATCGGTATCGCCATGAATGACCTTGATCATGTCCGGCGGCACGCCGATTTCGTCGGCGATGATCTGCGCCAGCGTGGTGCGCAGGCCCTGGCCGTGCGGTGAGGAGCCGATGCGGGCCTCGACAAAACCTGACGGATCGACGGTGACATGCACCGTCTCCCAGCCGGGCGTGATCGCCATGCCGCGCGCGGCGAAAGCCGGACTGCCATAACCGGTGCGTTCGGAAAACGTCGCAAGGCCGATGCCGAGATATTCGCCCTTAGCGCGCGCGTCCTTTTGCCGTGCGCGGAACCCCGGCACGTCGGCTTCCTTCACCGCCATCTCCAGCGTCTCTTTATACGATGCCTCGTCGTACTCGATGCCCGTCGCGGATTTATAAGGAAACTTGTCAATCAGATTACGGCGGCGGATGTCGATGGGATCGAGCCCGAAGGTTTTCGCCGCCTTGTCCATCAACCGTTCGAGCGTGAAGGTGATGATCGGCCGTGACACGCCGCGATAGGCCGCCATGGTGCAGGTGTTCGTGAGCACGCCGCGCGCCAAGCATTCATATTGCTGAACGTCATAGGGCCCGGGCATTTCCGCCATCGCCATCAAAGGCTCGACGCCGCAGGTGGTCGGGAAACAGGAATAGGCGCCGACATTGGAGATCACATCGGCGCGCAAGGCGATCAGTTTTGCCTGCGTGTCGAAGGCGCCTTCCAGCGTCACATATTGATCGCGTGCATGAAACGCGGCGATCAGGTTTTCGCGCCGGTCCTCGGTCCAGGCCACCGACGATTTCAGTTTTCGCGCCAGCCACACCAGCAATACGTACTCGACGCAAAGCGACATTTTCTGCCCGAAGCCGCCGCCGACATCGGGTGCGATCACGCGCAGGTCGCTTTCCGGCATGCCGATGAGATCGGCAATCGCGGTTCGCATGAGGTGCGGCATCTGCGTGGTGCAGTGAAGCGTGACGCGGCCGGTGGCATCATAAGCGGCGTGCGCCGCGCGCGCTTCCATCGGCGTCGCGTTCTGCCGGTGCGAGCGCGCATCGATTCTGACGGTTCTTGCGGCGCCCGCCCAGACCGCATTGAAGCCGTCGGTCTTGTGCTTTCCGGTCAGGATAACATTGCCGGGCGCGACCGCGTGAATTTGCGGCGCGCCTTGCTCAAGCGCGACGCGGGCGTCGACCAGCGGCTTGGTCTCTTTAAGGTCAAGCTCGACGAGATCGGCGATGTCCTCGGCTTCTTCTTCGCTCGCCGCCACCACGGCGGCAACTGCCTCGCCGACAAAACGCACTATGCCGTCCGCGAGGATCGGCTGCGCGACCGGCTTGTAGTCGAATTTGAGCAACATCGGCGTGACCGGCTTTATGCCTTTCAAGTCGGCGGCCGTGATGACCAATGCACCGTCGGGTGCGGTAATCTTTTCAATTTTTCCGGCGGCGATCGGGCTCCTGACAAAGCGCACCCAGTGTGTCGCCGGCAAATCGGCGGTGAAGTGGCCTTGCCCCTGCACCAAGGCCGGGTCTTCCAGCCGGCGAATGGCGCGGCCGACCCATTTCAGCCCGGTGCCTTTGGTGTGCGCGGTCATGAGGCAGAGCACTCCAGTGCCCTGCGCACCACCGCGCGCACTAGATCGCGGCGATAGGCGGCATCCGTTTGGTGATCCACCAGCGGGTCGGTTGCTTGCGCGGCGGCCTCGGCAGCGGCGCGGAAGGCGGCGTCGTCCGGCGTCTGGCCATGGAGCGCGGCTTCCGCTTCCGGAATTCGGCGCGGCGATGGCTCCGCTCCGCCGACGCCGACGTGCGCGTCGACGATCTTGCCGTTCTGCAATTTGTATGTGACGAGCGAAGACGCCATCGCGAAGTCGCCGGCGCGGCGGCTGAATTCGTTGAAGCCGAATTTCGTGCCGCTCGCCAGCAATGGTAGCCGCACCTCGGCGAGCAACTCGTCTTCGGCCAAAATGGTCGACATGATGCCGTCGAAAAAATCTTTCGCCGCGATCTCGCGCGTTCCGCGCGTGCTTTTCGCCACCATCGTCGCATCGAGCGTGGCGGCGGTCAGGCACCATTCGGAAGCCGGATCGGCATGCGCGAGGCTGCCGCAAAACGTGCCGCGCATGCGGATCGGGTAATGCGCGATATGGCGCGCCACATAGGGCAGCAGCTTCCCAAGCGGACCATCCACGACCGCTTTATGAAACGCCGCGTGCCGCACACATGCACCGATGCTCAGCATCTTGCCATCGCTCGAGATTTTATCGAGACCTGCGATCTCGTTGATATCGACGAGATGCGCCGGCTTGGCGAGCCGGAACGCCATGATTGGCACCAGGCTTTGCCCGCCGGCCAATATGCGGCCGTCCTGTCCGGCCACCTGCGACAGAATCGCCAGCGCCTCATCAAGCGTGCGCGGCACATGTCGGACGAAGGGCGCGGGCTTCATGAAGGCGCCTGTGAAGGTTGCCGAGATTGTGTGTATGCTAACGATCTCGCCGGGCCGAAGTCAACGCTAAGACTAGCATCGAAACGCCTGCCGCTGCCGCCTAGCTGCCGACCTTCAATTCCGACACTAGCCCGCGCAGCGCGGCGACGACGGAAGGCGCCACCAGTTTGCCGGTGCGCGGATTGGCCGACGGAACGCTCTCGATGGTCATCGTGAAGCGCGTCGCATCCGCTTCGACCGTAATGGTGTGGGTGTTGCGCGTCACAATCGGATCGGCCCAGATTTCAAGCTGCGTGCGGTCCGGCCCGATGCCGGCAAGCGAGAGGGCCGCCGCCACGTTCAAATTGGCCGGAAAGCCGCGCGCGCCTTCGCGCGCCGTGCCGTCGAAAACTTTCAAGGGCGATTTAATATCGCGCACGCTAATATTATTCTCGACCAGATAAGGTGCGCCCTCCAGTCCCTTCGGCGGCTTGCGTGTCACCATCTTTACCGAGTGAATCTCGCCTTCCGCCGCCGCGCGCACCGCATCGAAGCCGATGAGCGCACCGCTCGGCACAAGAATGCGCGCGCCCGTGTTCTTGGCGCGCTCGATCAGGTCGCCATTGTCGAGCAGTTGCGCCGCCGACAGCGGCATGAACAACAGGCCCTTGTCGATCGCCGGCACGGCAATGTCGCGGAAGCGGGCCGGCGGCAAACATTCGACCACCAGGTCGCAATCGTCGGCGATTGTTGCGAGCGTGCGCAGCGCGATCGCGTCGCCAAGCTGGGGCAGCGCGCGCCGTGCCTTGTCGGCGTCGCGAATCGCGACAGCGGCAAGCGTAACACCCGGCACATCGCCGTCGATCAGACGGCGCGCGACGTCGAGCCCGACCGCGCCCAGGCCTGCAATGCCGACGCGCATTGTTTTATTCATCGCCATTCATCCAGCCTCCAGCCGTCTTCGGTGAAGCGATAATTCTCGCCGGCCTTTTCCATGCGCTCGGTCGCCTTCGGCATGATGCCCCAGTGGTCGACGCGGCCGGGCGGCCATTTCCAGTCGTCCGGCGTGCCGGCGCGGTAGCTTGCGTCGATCTCGAGCATCTCGCCGGTATATTCGATCGGCACGTTTTCCGGCCCGAGGAAATAGCAGAACAAGTTATTGCCCGGCCCGTGCCGGCCTGGACCCCATTCGATGGGCCGGCCGTCGTCGCGCATGCGGCCGGCACCGCGCATGATCGAATCGAGGTCTGGCATTTCGAACGCTATGTGATTGAGCGTCGTGCCGCCGCCGAAACCGAGCACGACACTGTGGTGATCGCGTCCGCAGGAGAGGAAGCGCATCTTCTTCGTCGTGTCGGTCAGCTTGAAACCGAGCGCGTCGCGGAAGGCCGCGAAGGTCGCCTCCGCATCGCCATTGTTGAGGTTAATGTGCGAAATCTTGCGCGGGTAGTCGGCTTTGTCGGCGCTATCGGCGTGATCCTCGACGCCGCAGACGACGGCGATGTTGCGGCCTTCGGGATCCTTGTAGCCGAAGCCGTAATCGCCGTGCGGCTGCTTGAGGCCATGCGGGTTCTCGATGGTCTTGCTTCCGTGTGCCTTCGCCTGGTCATGGAGAGCGTCGACCGTGGCACGGTCGGTAGCGTCGAATGTCATGCGGATCAGGGCCGTGTGCGTCGCCCGGCGGATAGTAAGGATATGATGAAACGGCCCGGTGCCGCGCAAATAATGAACGCTCTTGATCTCGGTCACCGGGGTCAGATGCCAGACACCGGTAAAGAATCTCACCGCAATTGCCGGATCGGTCATCGCCAGTTCGACGCTGCGCAACGCGCTGACACTCGCTTTCGTCATACGCTCGCGTCCCCCAAAAAGCGCGCGGCATTGTCGTGATGCAACAGCTTCACGTCGCCGTCGCTCAGCTTTAAGGCCGCCACCGCGTCGACCGGATGATGCTCGTGGATGTCGAACGGAAAGTCGGTGCCGAGGCAAAGCTGCCGCACGCCGAACAGGTCGATCAGATTGCGCAGCGTCGGGCCGTCATAGACCAACGTGTCGTAATAAAGCCTGCGCGCATGTTCGTAAGGAGAGGCGCCGATGCGCTCGGCAAATTCCGGCTTGATGCTCCAGCCTTTGGTCAGGCGCGGCAGGATCGACGCAAAGGCGCCGCCGCCATGGCTGAACGCCATTCGCAGGCGAGGGTGACGCGTGAGCGTGCCGCCTGTGATCAGCGAAGCGATGCAATAAGCGGTCTCGAGCGGAAAGCCGATATAGGCCATCAGCCCGGGCGGGCCGATGATGCGTTCCTTACCCGCCGGATGCAGCGCGTGCACGAAAATCGCCGCGTCTAGTTGCTCGGCGACGGCGAAGAAACCGTCGAATTTCGGATCGCCAAGCGGCGCCCCATTGATGTTGCTGCCAAGCTCGACGCCCTTGAAACCATCGCGCATCAGGCGCTCGAGTTCGCGTGCGGCGACGTCGGGGTCCTGCATCGGCACGCCACCCAGTCCAATGAATTTGTCGGGCGCGCGCGCGATCATGGCCGCGATGGTGTCGTTAACATGGCGGGTGAGCGGCAGAGCATCTTCCAACGGCAGCCAGTAGGACAACAGCTCCGGCATCGGCGATAAAACCTGGCGCGCGATCTTCATGCGCGCCATCGCTTCCTGCCGGCGTTCGATGTCCCAGCATTCATCGGTGACGGTACGAAAATTCTTGCCGTCGATCATCACGCTCTTGTGGTGGCAGTCATGCGCCGCCGCCATTTGCGGCCACTGCTTGCCGCCGAATTCGCTCGTGTGCTTGCCGGCATAGGCCGGAAAATCCGCCGGCACGATATGGGTATGAATGTCGATGGCGTTCATGATTACTTGCGTCTTTATTTCTTGCGCCCTGAAAATTTCGGTTTACGTTTTTCCATGAAGGCGCGCACGCCCTCGGCATAATCAGGCAACATATTGGCCTGCTTCTGCAAGTCACGTTCGAGATCGAGTTGGGTGTCGAGGTCGTTGGTCGCGGAAGCATCGAGCGCGCGGCGGATCAGTGCCAGCCCTTGCGTCGGCGCGCTGGAGAAATGTTCGCAGATGCGGCGCGACTCGTAAATCAGCGCGTCGTCGTCGATGCAGCGCCAGATCAGACCCCATTCGGCGGCCTTGTCCGCTTTGATCTCCTGCGCCAGCAGCGCCAGCCCGCGTGCCCGCGCGTTACCAACAAGGCGCGGCAAAAACCAGGTGCCGCCGGAATCCGGCACCAGTCCAAGCCGCGCGAAAGATTGAATGAAGCCCGCCGACTTCGCAGCGATGACGATGTCGCAGGCAAGCGCGATATTGCAGCCGGCGCCGGCGGCGACGCCATTGACCGCTGCGACGACAGGGAAGGGCAGCGAACGTAGATGGCGCACCAGCGGATTATAATATTTTTCCAGCGACTCACGCGGCTTTGGCGCTTCGCCCGGCGCCAGCACGCGGTCGCTCAAATCCTGCCCGGCGCAAAAGGCGCGGCCGGCGCCGGTAATCATCAATGCGCGGCAACTCTCGTCGGCTTCCGCTTCGTCGATTGCGGCGCGCAATGCCTCGTGCATGGCATCGTTGAAGGCGTTGAGTTTGTCCGGCCGGTTGAGCGTGACAATGCGATAGCCGGCTTCGATTTGGGTGAGGATGGGGGAGTCGGTCATGGCCATGACATTGTAGTAAGCGCGAGGCCTTGGCAATCAGCCCTTAGCAAACTTATCCATCACCCTGATTTCCGCTTTCTCACCGTCGAAATCCCTCGCGATGCGATCGTAGAAGCGCGCGGCGGCGGCGAACATCTCATTCTCCGCATAGTCTTTGCCGACGAAAGTGGAAATCTCGTCGAGCTCGGCCACCCAGCGATAGGCTTTCGAATACATCGCCGGCGTCATGCGGGTGAGAAATGCATCCAGCCCCGGAATGCTTTCAGCCAGCTCCGCCTTGAGCGCTTGCGCCGAGCCGCCGCGCGTTGCGGCCAGCATCATGGCCGCGCCCAAGGCGGTGAAGCCCTTGGTGATGCCGGCATAGGACATCTTCAGCGCCGAGGCGGCGGTGAGCGGGCCCTCCAGCACGCGCACGATCAAGCCGTGGTCGTTCATGACGGCGAAATCTTTCGCGTGCGGCCCGGAGGCGTAGAATTTGGTGTTGGTCGAGCCGGGCTTGGGCGGCGGGCCGATGATGCCGGCGCCGACAAAGGCGCAACCGGTCGGCTTGATGATGTCGGCGATTGAAAGCATCGTCGTCGGCGAGACCGCGTTGCATTCCACATAGACCGGCTTGTTATTGGCGGCGGTCAAGATCGGCGTCAGCCGTTTCGCCAGCGCCAGCGAATCGCCCGGCGGAACGATCGACAACAGGAAATCGGCTTCCGTCAGCCGTCGATCCTCAACCGGTTGCATGCCGGCTTCGGCCGCACGCTTCGCGCTTGCCGCGCTGCGGCCGGCGAGCGAGGTCAGCACCGTTACCTTGTTCTCGCTGAGGCGTTTAGCCACGCCGGCGCCCATATTTCCCGGCGCGATGATGGCGACTGTCGGTGTCATCCGTATAACTCCGCATTGCAAACGTCTGGCTTCAACGGCCCATACCTGATATGTCGGATTGCCTGATATGTCAGATTTGTCTGATATGTCGGCATGCCGACATAAAAAAGCCCGGTACGTCTGCCAGGGTTGAATTCCTCAACATGCGTGGCGTGCGTAACGGCGGCAATCACATGCGACCGCCGCTTTGTACCGCACATTTTGACGCAAAGGACACCAACTTGCAGCAAGATAAAGCGCCGGCCACGGCGGCCGGAACCGACGACGCGCGCGCCTGGACGCAACGGCTGCTGCGCTATCGCGACCCCAGCGCCTGGCGCAGCATTGTCGAAATCGGCATCAGCCTGGGCCCGCTCGCCGCGCTTTGGGTGACGATGTGGCTGTCCTACCGTTACGGCTTCTGGTGGGTGACGCTGCTGCTCGCAGTGCCGGCTGCCGGGTTTCTGGTGCGGCTGTTCATGATCCAGCACGATTGCGGCCACGGCTCGTTCTTCCGCCACCCGCTCGCCAATGACTGGATCGGCCGTGCGCTCGGCGTGCTGACCTTCACGCCATATGATTTCTGGCGGCACACCCACGCCATTCACCACGCCACCTCCGGCAATCTGGAACGGCGCGGCATCGGCGACATCGATACGCTGACGGTTAACGAATATCTGGCCTTGTCCCGCCTGGGCCGCTTCAGATATTGGCTCTACCGCCATCCGGTGGTGATGTTCGGCGTCGGTCCGGCGTATTTATTTTTCTTGCAACACCGCTTGCCGGTCGGGCTGATGCGCGCCGGCTGGACGCCGTGGCTGAGCACGCAATTCACCAACGCGGCGGTTGCGCTCATCGCCGGACTGCTGATCTGGCAGATCGGCATCGGCGCGTTCCTACTGGTGCATCTGCCGATCATGCTGCTGGCGGCGACGATGGGCGTCTGGCTGTTTTACGTGCAACATCAATTCGAGGAAACGCTGTGGCAGGATAACGAGTCGTGGAGTCGGCACGACGTGGCGCTGCACGGCAGTTCCTACTACGTGCTGCCGGGCGTGCTCGCCTGGTTCACCGCCAATATCGGCATCCACCATGTGCATCATCTGTGCAGCCGCATTCCTTATTACCGGCTGCCGCGCGTGCTGCGCGATAATCCCGAGCTCGGCATCATCGGGCGTTTGACCCTGTGGGAAAGCGTGAAGTGCGTGCGGCTGGTGTTGTGGGACGAAGCGAGCAAGAAGCTGATCTCGTTCCGAGAAATGCGAAGAATGCAGCGGGCGTAATAAGGGCACTACGACCCCGTCACGCCGCCGTCGAGATTGATGCTCTGGCCGGTGACGAAGCTTGATGCTTCCGACGCCAGAAACAACGCCGCGCCGACCAGATCCTCCGGCACTTCCGGGCGCGGAATGCATTGCGAGGCGACAATGCGTTCCTTCTGCGCAGGCGTGACGGTCTTGCGTTCGATTTCGGTGAAGGTCGCGCCGGGCAATATGGCATTGACGGTGATGTTGTCGGGGCCGAGTTCGCGCGCCATCGACAGGCTCATGCCGATCAGCGCCGATTTGGTCGCGATATAGTGCAGGTAATTCGGCCGCCCGAGCCGAACCGCGCCGGACGCCATATTGATGATGCGGCCCCATTTCGCCTGGCGCATAGCCGGCAGCACGGCGCGCGCGCACAGGAACGGGCCAGTGAGATTGACGCGCAGCACGCGCTCCCATTCCTCCAGCGGAATCTGATCGAACGGGCGCATTTCCAGCGTCGAGAAAATCCCGGCGTTGTTGATCAGCACGTCAATGCGGCCATAGTCATCGGTGACGACTTCGATCATTTCGGCGATCGAAGCCTCGTCGGAAACGTCGGTGGTGACGGCCAAGGCCTCGCCGCCGGCGTTCATGACTTCCGCCGCTACCGATGCAGCTTTTACCTCGTTGCGCTCGGCGATCACCACGCGCGCGCCGGCCATGCCGAATGCTTGCGCGAACGCGCGCCCAATGCCTTGCCCCGCGCCGGTGATGATGACCACGCGCTCTTTCAGCGACGGGAAGACGATGTTTTGCAAATTGGTTTCGCTCATGCCGCTTTTGCTTTCTTGACGTGCTGTTCGAGCGCCTCACGCGCATTCCATGGCTTCCACCACGGCTTGATGCCGAGCTCTTCTGCGATGATGCTGGCGGTGATGTAGCCGGAGCCGCCGGAAATCGCGCCCCCGGGATGACCGGCGGAGCCCGCGTTATATAAATTCGGGATCGGCGAGCGATAGCCGAAATGGTTGTACATCACCTGCTCGGCGTTGAAGGCGCCCATGAAAATGTCACCGCCGCGCATGTTGATCATCTCCTGCACATATTCGCGCCCGGTATAGATATAGCGGCCGAGAATGTTGTCGTCTGTCATGTTTGGGCAGTAGCGCCGCCATACGTCTTCGATTTTGTCGGCGAAGTCTTCCTTCCACGACTCGTAGCTCTGACTGCCGATGTCAGGATCAAGCGGCATCACATGCCAGGAGTAGGTCGTGTGCTTGCCGGCCGGCGCCTGCGTCGGATCGAGCAAGCTCAGCGGGCCGGAGCCGAACTGCACGATCTTCGGCACGCGTCCGGCCTGCACGTCCTGGTGCGCTGCGAACAGGTCCTCCATCGTCTCCGCGCCCATCGACCATTTGAGCGTGCGGTTGATGTTGGGGTCGAACTTGGCCGCCGAGAATTGCGGGCTCTCATTGAGCGCGTGGTGCAGGCCGAACAGACTCCAGGCGGTGTACTGGAAATTGTCGAGTTTGTTGAGGAAGGCCTGCGGCAACTGCGCGCGCCCGACCAGATTTTCAAACGTCTGATGCACGTCGAGCGTCGACGCCACAAATTGTCGCGCGCGCACCGTGCGGCCGTCCGCCAATTCGATGCCTGTCGCCTTGCCGTTCTCGATCACGATCTTGTCGATATTCATCTGCGGCTGGAAGTGACCGCCATTGGCGATGAAGCTTTCCATCAGCCCGCGCGCCAGATTGAATGAGCCGCCCTGACACAACTGATAGCCGCTTTCGAGATCGAAGGCGCGAATAAGCGAACCCATCGGCGAGGTCTTCGACAATGTGTCGGTCAGCCAGGTGCCGAACAGCGACACCTTGAACAAAAACAACAGCCGGACGTGCTCATTCTCGAACAATTCGCCAACCATATCGAGCGGCTGGCGATTGGCGACCTCGAGAAATTTGCGGCCGAGCTCCGACTGCATCAGAAGCGCCTCGCGCTCGGCCTGCGGCAGCGGCTCGGCGAAACGCTCGGGCAAAAAAATCTCAGCGGTGATCTTTTCCGCTATCCGGTTCCAGTCGCGAAAGGTTTGCGCATCTTTCTTGGAGAAGCGCGCGATATTGGCGAGCGATTCTTCCAGATCGCGCCCGAGCACCAGCGCGGTGCCGTCGAGATGCGCCTGGCCGAACTCATAGCGCGGCGTGATGTAGGTGACGCGCTCGTCGAGGCCCAGATCCTTGAACCAGGGCGTCTCGCTGATGTGGAAATGATTGATCGAGTGCAGGTTGTGGTAAAAACCCGGCAGCGTCATTTCGCGTGTGCAGAGGCCGCCGCCATAGCTCAGCCGTCGCTCAACCAGCAGAATGTCGAGCCCGGCCTTGGCCAGGTAGCTGCCGAGGATGAGGCCGTGATGGCCGGCGCCGATGATGATGCCGTCATAGGTTTTTTCGAGTGTCTTGGTCACCGTTTCCGTCCCGAATTATATTTCATTTGCCCTGCTGTAGCCCGGCGCGCCTACAGTGCCGGGGCTGCGGGGACAGGGTCAATGCCCGCCCGCGCATGGCTTTCCGGCCAATCCAGGCAGGGCTTTCGTAATTTGTCACGCTTTGGCGGCGGCGGTTTAGCGCGCATGCGACTAAGGCGCGGGTAGACCTTTTGCCCGCAAACCCGGTAGATTGACGGTTCAAGCAATGCGGGCCGGAACGGCCCTGGGGAGGACAACAATGCGTAAAGCTCTACTCGCCGCCGGCGCCGTGCTGATGCTCGCAGCCAGCCCGGCAATGGCTCAACAGAAGTCGATCAAGATCGGCTTCGTGTCGACCTTCAGCGGTCCGGTTGCCAATATCGGCAACGACATGCGCAACTCGTTCGAGCTAGCGCTCGATCATATGGGCCGCAAGATGGGCGGTCTGCCGGTCGAAGTGATCTACGAAGACGATGGCTTCAAGCCCGAAGTCGGCAAGCAAAAAACCGAAAAACTGATCGAATCCGATCACGTCGATTTCATTGCCGGCTACATCTGGTCGAACGTTCTGTTGGCGTCGCTCAAGCCAATCGTCGATTCGAAGACCTTCCTGGTCATCGCCAACGCGGGCCCCTCGCAGATCGCCGGTGAGCTTTGCTCGCCGACCGTGTTCTCGACCTCGTGGAATAACGACCAGACGCCGCAGGCCGTCGGTCTCTACATGAACACCAAGGGCGTGAAGTCGGTCTACCTGATCGGCCCGAACTACGCCGCCGGCAAGGACATGCTTGCGGGCGTCGCCTCGACCTTCAAGGGCAAGGTGGTCGGACAGGATCTCACCACCTGGCCGTCGCAGCTCGATTTTTCGGCCGAACTCGCCAAGGCGAAGGCTGCGAAGCCCGATGCGGTCTTCGTTTTCTATCCCGGCAAAGCGGGTGTGCAGTTTCTCACCCAATATGCTCAGGCGGGTCTGAAGGGGACAATCCCGCTCTACACCGCCTTCACCATCGACGAGCTGTCGCTGCCGTTGCAGAAGGATCTCGCGCTCGGCATCCCCGGCGCGCAGGAATGGGTCAACGACCTGCCGAACGCGGCCAACAAGAAGTTCGTCTCCGACTACGTCAAGAAATATCCTGGCCATAAGCCGTCTTTCTACGGCGCGCAGTCCTATGACGCCGCCAACCTGATCGCCTCGGCGGTCAGCGCGGTGAAAGGCAATGTCTCTGACAAGGCGGCTGTGCAGAAGGCGCTGGAAAAGGCCGATTTCAAATCAGTGCGCGGCAGCTTTAAGTTCGGCAATAACCATGTGCCAATCCAGAACTTCTATCTCCAGGACGTCGTGAAGGACGCCAAGGGCGATTTCGTGCTCAAGACCGTCGCCACCATCGTCAAGGACAATCAGGACGTTCATCACGCCAAGTGTCCAATGAAATAGTCCAGCTTTTATGCTGACAGGACGGCGGAAGCGGAAACGTTTCCGCCGTCTTGTTTTTTGGATATCCTGAACTCCATGACACTCTTCATCGAGCAATGCCTGAACGGCCTGCAATTCGGTCTGTTGCTATTTTTATTGGCGGCAGGCCTGACGCTGGTGTTTGGCATCATGGACCTGGTCAATCTGGCGCACGGCTCGCTCTATATGATCGGCGCCTATTTGGCCGCCACCTTCACGGCCTTTACCGGAAGCTTCGTGCTCGGCGCCATTCTGGCGCTCATTGCCACTTTGGTTGTCGGCATGGCGGTGGAGGTGATCGCAATGCGCAGGCTTTATGGCCGCGATCATCTCGACCATGTGCTCGGCACCTTCGGTCTCATTTTGTTTTTTGACGAAGCGGTGCGCCTGATCTGGGGGCCGGAGGGCATGAGCCTGCCCTTGCCATCGTGGCTTAACACCTCGATCCAGATTTTGCCCGGCATCCACTATTCCGCCTATCGCTTCGCCATCATCGCGGTCACGTTGGCGGTCGCTGCTTTCCTTTATATTCTCGTCATGCGCACCCGCATCGGTATGTTGATCCGCGCTGGCGCCTCCAATCGCGAAATGGTGGGCGCGCTCGGCGTCAACATCAAGCTTCTGTACACACTGGTGTTCGGCTTAGGTGCCGCGCTCGCCGGGCTGGCCGGTCTGATGCAGGCGCCGATCCTCACCGTGCAAATCGGGATGGGCGAGAACATCCTCATTCTCGCTTTCGTCGTCACTGTAATCGGTGGTATCGGCTCGATCCGCGGTGCGCTGGTGGCGGCGTTGCTGGTCGGCTTCATCGATACACTCGGCCGTTCTTATTTGCCCGACATTTTGCGCGTATCACTCAGCCCGGCGGCGGCTTCGACGCTCGCGCCGGCGCTGTCATCGATGCTGATTTATCTCTTGATGGCGGTGGTGCTGGTGTTCAAGCCCGAAGGCCTGTTTCCGGCAGGCCAGAAGTGATGCTCAAGCTCAGCCTCCGGAATGTCGTGGTCGGCGCACTCCTGGTCTCGCTCGTCTTGCTGCCGATCTATGCCCAGCTCGCGCATGACCGCTTCATGCTGACGCTGTTCACCCGCATTTTAATTCTCGGGATGGCGGCAGTGAGCCTCAATCTGATCCTCGGCTTTGGCGGCATGATGAGCTTCGGCCACGCCGCTTATCTGGGCATCGGCGGCTATGCCGTCGGCATGCTGGCGCATGAGCACATCTATTCCGGCTTCATCCAGTGGCCGGTGGCGATTTTGGCCTCGGCGCTGTTCGCACTGGTGATCGGCGCGCTGTCGCTGCGCACGCGTGGCGTCTATTTCATCATGATTACGCTGGCCTTCGCGCAAATGGCCTATTACATCGTCTCCGGCATATCGCGTTACGGCGGCGACGACGGCCTCACCATCTATAAACGCAGCGAATTCATCGCTCCGCTCAATCTGTCCGACAAGACGCAGTTTTATTACGTTTGCCTCGCGCTGCTCTACGGCTCGATTTATCTCACCTGGCGGCTCATCAATTCGCGTTTTGGCATGGCGATCCAGGGCGCGCGTTCGAACGCGTTGCGCATGCGCGCTATCGGCTTCCCGACGTATCGTTACCGGCTCGTAGCCTTCGTCATCTCCGGCACGCTGTGCGGGCTGGCCGGCGCGCTGCTTGCCAATCATACCGATTTTGTCTCGCCGGCGATGATGTATTGGACGCGTTCGGGCGATCTCATCATCATGGTGGTGCTCGGCGGCATGGGCTCGGCGGCCGGCCCGCTGGTCGGCGCGGTGGCGCTGTTGTTGCTGGAAGAAACGCTGTCCGGCATCACCGAGTATTGGCAGATCATTCTTGGCCCGCTCCTGCTGCTGGTGGTGCTGTTTGCGCGCGGCGGCATCGACGGGATGCTCAACACGCTTGGTGCTAAATTGCGCACAAAGGTGCGCGCATGAGCGAACCTTTTAGCGATAAAGCAATGCTGCAAGTCGACAATCTCGCCAAGCGTTTCGGCGGCATCGTCGCCACCGACGACCTGTCGCTGACGGTTGCGCCGGGCGAATTGCACGCCATCATCGGCCCGAACGGCGCTGGCAAGACGACACTGATTGCGCAATTGTCCGGTCAACTGAAGCCGGACAGCGGACGCATCCACTTCGGCGGCGCCGACATCACCGCGCTGTCGATGCACAAGCGCAGCGCGCTGGGGCTCGCCCGTTCGTTCCAGATCACATCCCTGTTTCTCGATTTGAGCGCGCTCGACAATGCCGCGCTCGCCGTGCAAGCGCACGCCGGGCATTCGTTCCATTTCTGGCGCGACGCGCGCGGCGAAGCGGAACTGCGCGATCCGGCGCGCGCGGCGATCACGCGCGTAGGCCTAGCCAATCGCGCCGACGAGCCGGCTTCCTCCCTGAGCCACGGCGAACATCGCCTGCTTGAATTGGCGATGGCGCTGTCCGGCAAGCCACGAATGCTGCTTCTTGACGAGCCCATGGCGGGCCTTGGTCCGGATGAATCGGCGCGCATGGTCGAGATGTTGCGCGCGTTGAAACAGGAATACACCATCCTGCTGGTCGAACACGACATGGAGGCAGTGTTCGCGCTCGCGGACCGCATCACGGTGCTGGTCTATGGCCGCGTGATCGCTTCCGGCCGCCCGGATGAAATCCGTGCCAACGAGCAGGTGCGCGAGGCCTACCTGGGCGAAGCCGAAGTGGAGGGCGGCCCGCATGTCTGACGCGATGCTCGAACTCGACGGCGTCGAGACCTGTTATGGTCTGAGTCAGGTGCTGTTCGGCATGGCGCTTAAAATTGCGCCGGGCGAAATGGTGACGCTCATGGGCCGCAACGGCATGGGCAAGACCACGACCGTGCGCTCGATCATGGGCCTGACGCAGGCGCGCGCAGGCAGCGTCAAGTTCATGGGCGAGGATATCCGCGCGCTGCCGTCTTACCGCATCGCGCAGCGCGGCATCGGCTTGGTGCCGGAGGGCCGGCAGATTTTCCCGAACCTGAACGTGCGCGAAAATTTGCTAGCGACGGCGGTGGAGCGCGAAGGTGGTGCTTGGACTCTTGAAAGCGTCTACGGCCTGTTTCCGCGGCTTTCGGAACGCGCTTCCAGCATGGGCAATCAATTGTCCGGCGGCGAGCAGCAGATGCTGGCCGTCGGCCGCGCGCTGATGACGAATCCGCGACTGCTCATTCTAGACGAAGCGACCGAAGGACTTGCTCCGCTGATCCGGCAGGAAATATGGCGCTGTCTGGCGCGGCTAAAAGAGTCTGGTCTTGCCGTGCTGGTGATAGACAAGAATGTCGGCGCACTGATGAAGGTCGCCGATAGGCATTTCCTGATCGAGCGCGGACGCGTGGTGTGGACCGGATCATCCGCCGAACTCGCCGCCGCGCCCGGTGTGCAGCATCGCTATCTGGGAGTGTGAAAACACATTTTCTAAACAGTCTGGGCCAGGAGTCACAGCCATGCCGTTCGTCGAAGGGGGCGCCGTCCGCATCTATTACGAAGAAGCCGGCTCCGGCTTCCCCTTGCTGGTCATCCCCGGCGGCGGGTTGAACTCGACCGTCGCCGGCCTCAAAGGTAGCGCTTCGCCGTTCAACCCGATGGAAGTGTTCAAGGCTGAGTACCGTTGCATCGCGGCTGACCTGCGCAACGCCAATGACGGCCAATCCTCAGGGCCGCTGGAGGTCGACCGGCCGTGGGATGCTTTCGCCGACGACCAACTCGCGCTGATGGATCATCTGGGCATCGACAAGTTTAAGGTCCTGGGTTTTTGCATTGGCGGTCCCTTCATCTGGAATCTGTTGAAGCGCGCGCCCGACCGCATCGTCGCCGCCGTGCTCGCTCAGCCGAGCGGCTCGCGCCCCGAAATGCGCGACCTTTTCTACGACAACAATATGAAGGGCTGGGGTCCGGCGCTCGCCGCCCGGCGGCCCGATATAACGATGGCGATGGTCGAGCAATTCCTGACCAGAATGTACCGCACCAATCCCGATTTTGTTTTCACCGTGACACGCGATTTCGTGCGCAATTGCCAGTCGCCGGTCCTCATTCTGCCGGATGATGTCCCGGCGCATCCTTATGCCGTCGCCATGGAAGCTGCGATGCTCGCGCCTCAGGCGGAAGTGAGCATGTTCCCATGGAAAGAACCGAAGGAGCGGATTTCCCTGGCCGTGCGCCAAATCCGCTCGTTCCTGCGGGCGCATCACTCCGCCGGCTGAATGCTCGGCGCAGGCGGCGGGCGGCGGCGGATAAAGCTCGGCATTCCGCCGCCCAGTCTATGATGCAGTCGGTCAAGCCAGAGATAGATCACCGGCGTCGTGTAGAGCGTCAAGATCTGCGACACCAATAAGCCGCCGATGATGGTGATGCCGAGCGGGCGGCGCAATTCGGAGCCCGGCCCCGCCGCGATCACCAGTGGCACCGCGCCAAGCATCGCCGCCAGCGTCGTCATCAAGATCGGACGGAAGCGCGCGAGGCATGCTTCGTGAATCGCGGCGGCCGGTGGCAGTCCGCGCCGGCGTTCGCCGTCGAGCGCGAAGTCGACCATCATGATGCCGTTCTTCTTCACGATGCCGATCAGCAGAATAATGCCGATGAAGGCGATCACCGTGAGTTCGGTGCCCGATATCTGCAACGCCAGCAGCGCGCCGAGACCCGCCGACGGCAGCGTCGAGATGATGGTGAGCGGATGCACCAGGCTCTCGTACAAAACCCCGAGCACGATATAGACCGCCACCAGCGCCGCCAGCAGCAGCAGTGGCTGCGCGCTTGCCGCCTGTTTGAATGATTTCACGTCGCCGGCGAAGTCGGTGTGGATGATGTCGGGAATATGCATGGCCGCCACCGCCTGTTCAAGCTCGGCGGTGGCGGCCTCGATCGCGACGTCCGGCTTGATATTGTAGGTGATGGTGGTTGATGGGAATTGCCCCTGGTGGTTGACCACCAAAGGCGCGATGCCGCGCTCGACCTTGGCGACTGCTGAGAGCGGCACCTGCGCGTTCCCGTTGCCCGGCACGTAGAGATTGGAAAGATCGTTCGGATCGCGCTGGTCTTGCGGGTTCACTTCCAGAATGACGCGATACTGGTTGCGCTGGGTATAGATGGTCGAAATCTGCCGCTGCGAAAACGCATCATTGAGCGCGCTGTCGATGTCCTGAATGCGAACGCCGAGCCGCGCCGCCGCCGGCCGGTTGATGGAAATGTTGGCCTGCAAGCCGCCTTGCTCGCGGTCGGTGGTCACATCGGTCAAATCGGAAATTTGCTTCACGCGATCGACCACTTTCGGTACCCAGGTTTGCAGCGTGTCGATATCCGAACTCCAGAGCGTAAATTGATATGACGAGTCGCTCTGGCGTGCGCCGATGCGCAGATCCTGGGCCGGCACCATGAAGACGCGGATGCCGGGAACCTGGTTGAGACGTGCGCGCAGGCGCGCCACCACGCGCGCGGTCGGCACGTTGCCGCGCTCGGCCAGAGGCTTGAGACTGATGAACAACCGCCCGCGATTGACCGATGCGTTAAAGCCAGAGGCGCCAACCGACGAGCCGAGGCCCGCCACCGCCGGGTCCGACAGCACCACGTCCATCGCCTGCTGTTGCAGTTTTTCCATCGCCTCGAAGGAGATGTCGGTCGAGGCCTGCGTGCCGCCGAAGATCAGCCCGGTGTCGTCCTGCGGGAAATAGCCCTTCGGCACCTTGATATAGAGTCCGACCGTGAGCGCGATCGTTGCGACAAACACCATCAGCGCCAGGAAGCGGTGCTCCAGTACGAAAGTGAGCGTGCGGTCGTAAAAGCCGATCATGCGCGACAGCAGGCCCTCCACGCGGCGGTCGAGCCATGTGGCGTCCTTGCTCGGCGCCTGCTTGACGAAGTAACCGCAGATCATCGGCGTCACCGACAGCGACACCACGGTCGAAACCATGATCGCAAAGGCGAGCGTCACCGAGAATTCGCGGAACAGGCGGCCGACGATGCCGCCCATGAACAGCAGGGGAGTGAAAGCGGCAATCAGCGAGATCGAAATCGACACGACGGTAAAGCCGATCTGCTTGGCGCCGCGCAGGCTGGCTGCGAGCGGCGAATAGCCATCTTCGAGATAGCGGAACATGTTCTCGATCATCACAATGGCGTCGTCGACCACGAAGCCGATGCATACGGCGAGCGCCATCAGCGACAGATTGTCGATCGAAAATCCTGCCGCCCACATCGCCGCGCAAGTGCCTGCGAGCGACAGCGGCACCGTGACGCCTGCGGCGATGGTCGCGGCCGTGCGCCGCAGGAACAAGAATACCACCATCATTACCAGCACGGCGGTGGCGGTGAGCGTCCATTGCATGTCGTTGACGCTGGCGCGGATGGTCTGGGTGCGGTCGCTCAAGACGGAGATGTCGAGGTCGGCCGGAATCCATTGCCGCAGTTCGGGCAGCAATTCGTAAATGCGATCGACGGTATCGATAACATTGGCGTCGGCCTGCTTGGTGATGATCAGCAGCACGGAAGGCTGCTTGTTGAACCAGCCGGCCGATTTGCTGTTGCGCACGCTCGGTTGGATGCTCGCCACAGTCGACAGGCGGATGACGGTGCCGTTAACGGTCTTGACCACGATCGGGTCGTATTCGGCGGCGTCGCGCAATTGGTCATTAATGCCGATGGACGTGGCGCGCTTGTCGCCCTCGAAGGTGCCGATCGGGCCGACGGTGTTGGAATTGGCAATCGCCGTGCGTACGTCCTCAAGGCCGAGGCCCATGTTAGCGAGCCGCGCCGGATCGACGCGCACGCGGATCGCCGGCTGTTCGGAACCGGCGACGGTGACGTCGGCGACGCCATCGATCTGGCTTAGCCGCTGCACGATCACGCTGTCGGCGGCGTCGTAGATGGCGCTGCCCGGCATGGTCTTGGAGGTGAGCGCGAGAATGAGGATAGGCGAGGCGGATGGGTTTGCCTTGCGGAAGTTCGGCAGCGTCGGCATGTCGCCGGGCAGATCGGTCAGCGCGGCGTTGAGCGCGGCCTGCACGTCGCGCGCCGCGCCCTCGATGCTGCGTGACAGATCGAACTGCGCCGAAATGCGGGTCGAGCCCTGCGAACTGGTCGAGGTCAGTTCGGTGATACCGGCGATGGTGCCAAGCTGACGTTCAAGCGGCGCGGCGACGGTTGCCGCCATGATGTTGGGATCGGCGCCGGGCCGCGACGCCGAAATGCTGATGGTCGGGAATTCCACGCTCGGCAGGCTGGCGACCGGCAGGAACATGTAGGCGACCGCGCCGACCAGAAACAGGCCGATGGCCATCAGGGTGGTGCCGATCGGGCGGCGGATGAAGGGCCATGAGAAGTTCATGACGCAATGCCTTTGCGCCTGATCTCGTCCGAAAACCGGTGCCCACTTTTCGGGATCATGCGCTTACTCCGCCGGCCCCGGCACCAGCTTCGGCTCGCCGGGCGTCAGCCGCACGCGCAGGCGTTCCATGTAAAGATAGATGACGGGCGTGGTATAGAGCGTCAGCAACTGGCTGAGCAAAAGCCCGCCGACAATGGTAACGCCGAGCGGGTTGCGCAATTCCGAGCCGACGCCCGACTCAAGCGCCAGCGGCAGGGCGCCGAACAAGGCGGCCAGCGTGGTCATCATGATGGGACGGAAACGCAGCAGCGCCGCCTGCACGATCGATTGCTCCGGTGACATTCCTTGCTCGCGCTCGGCGTCGAGCGCGAAGTCGATCATCAGAATGGCGTTCTTCTTGACGATGCCCATCAACAGCACGATGCCGATCAGCGCGATCACCGACAGGTCGTAGCCGAACAGCATCAGCGCCAACAGCGCGCCGACGCCGGCGGACGGCAACGTCGACAAAATCGTCATCGGATGGATGAAGCTCTCGTACAGAACGCCGAGCACGATATAGATCGCGATCACGGCGGCGAGAATGAGCCAGGGTTCGCCGGCCAGCGACTTGGCAAATTCCGCCGCGTCGCCGGAATAACTGCCGGTGACCGACGCCGGCATGCCGGTGTCGTTCTGGGCCTGCGTGATGACCTTGACCGCGTCGGACAGCGCGTAGCCGGGCGCCAGATCGAAGCTGATCGTCACCGACGGGAACTGTTCCTGGTGCGCGATCGAAAGCGGCGCCGAGATGTGCTCGAAATGCGCAAAAGCAGCGAGCGGCACCTGGTTCGATCCGGTGACGGCGTTCGGGGTCGCCGAGGTGTTCGTGTTGGTGGTGCCGCTGGCGGTATTGGCGACGGTGGCCGCCGTGCCGTTCGCGGTCGAGGCGCCGGTAACGTAGATTTTCGACAGCGCGGCGGGATCCTGCTGATAGCGCGGCTGCGCTTCGAGAATGACGCGATACTGGTTGGCCTGGCCGTAGATGGTGGAAATCTGGCGCTGGCCGAAGGCGTCGTTGAGCGTGTCGGTGACGCTCTGCATCGAAACGCCGAGACGGCCGGCCTGTTCGCGGTCGACGTTGACGAGAATGCGCGGGCCACCTTCCTGCGCTTCGGAGGCGACTTCGCGGAATTCGCGGTTGCCCCGCAGCTTGACGGTCAGCTTCGCGGCCCAGTCGCGCACCTCGTCTGGGTCGCTGCCGCCGAGCGTGTATTGATATTGCGCGCGGCTGGCGCGCGTCGAAATCTGGATGTCCTGAGTCGCCTGGAAATAGACATACATGCCGGGAATGCCGGTGACGGCATTTTTCAGCCGGTCGATCACGCCGCCAACCAGCAGGTCGCGCTCGCCGCGCGGCTTCAGGCTGATCGCCAGCCGCCCGGCGTTCGGCGTCGAATTGATCGTGCTCACGCCGATCACTGAGACGACGCCAGCCACCGCCGGATCGGCGCGCACGATCGCCTCGACTTGCGCTTGGCGGCGCTGCATTTCGATGAAGGAGACGTCGGTGCCTGCTTCGGTGACGGCGGTAATTTGACCGGTGTCCTGCAAGGGCAGGAAACCCTTCGGGATGATGATGTAGAGCGCGACTGTGGCGGCGAGCGTAATCAGGGTGACCATGAGCGTGGCGCGCTGGCGGCGCAGCACCCATTCGAGGCTGCGCCGATAGAGCTCGACGGTACGGTCGGTGTAGTCGGAAAAGCGTTGCGTCAGCGCGTTGCCCAAACCACCTTTACCCTGTTCGCCTTTGTCTTTGCGCAACAGGCGGGCGCACATCATCGGCGTCAGCGTTAGTGACACGACGGCCGAGGCGACCACCGCGATGGTCAGCGTTAGCGCGAATTCGCGGAACATGCGGCCGACCAGGCCGGTCATGAACAGCAGCGGAATAAACACCGCGATCAGCGACAGCGTCAGCGAAATCACCGTGAAGCCGATTTCGTTGGCGCCTTTGAGCGCGGCTTCGAGCGGGCTTTCGCCGTTCTCGATATGGCGCACGATGTTCTCGATCATCACGATGGCATCGTCGACCACGAAACCGGTGCCGATGGTGAGCGCCATCAGCGAGAGATTATCGAGCGAGAATCCGGCAAACCACATCACGCCGAAGGTCGCGATCAGCGACAGCGGCAGCGCCACGCCGGCGATAATGGTGGCGCGCACGGTGCGCAGGAAGACAAGCACCACCAGGACGACCAGCACAATGCTGAGGACGAGCGTGAATTGCACGTCGTGGATAGAAGCGCGAATCGTGTTGGTGCGGTCGTTAACGATGGTGAGCGTAGCGCCGGCGGGCAATGTACGTTTAAGACGCGGCAGTTCCTTGTTCACGCCATTGACCGTTTCGATCACATTGGCGCCGGGTTGGCGCTGCACATCGATGACGATGGCCGGTTGGCCTTTGTACCAGGCGCCAACTTTATTGTTCTCCAGCCCGTCGACCACGTCGGCGACATCCGACAGCAGCACCGGCGCGCCGTTGCGAAAGGCGATGGTGATCGCTTTATAGGCTTGCGCGCTGGCGATCTGGTCGTTCGCCGCGATTGTGTACGACTGATGCGCGCCGTCGAGCGCGCCTTTGGCGCCGGCGACATTCGCCCCGACAATGGCCGTGCGCAGGTCTTCGAGCGCGATGCCGTAAGCGGCGAGCCGCGACAAATCGGCCTGGATGCGGATCGCCGGCTTGATGCCGCCTTGTACCGACACATGGCCGACGCCGGTCACTTCCGACAGGCGCGGCGCCATCACGGTGTCGGCGAGGTCGGACAACGTGCGCTGGTCGATGGATTTGGACGTAATCGCCAGCGTGACGATCGGCGTGTCGGCCGGGTTCACCTTCGAATAGAGCGGCGGATAGGGCAGGTTGCGCGGCAGCGTCGAGCCCGCCGCGCTGATGGCGGATTGTACATCTTGCGCCGCCGCGTCGATGTCGCGCGACAGATCGAATTGCAGCGTGACCTGGCTGATGCCGAACGAACTCGAAGAGGTCATCACCTGCAATGCCGGGATCTTGCCGAACTGGCCTTCCAGCGGCGCCGTCACCAGCGCGGCGATGGTATCGGGATTGGCGCCCGGCAGTTGCGTCGTCACCTGGATGGTCGGGAAGTCGACCTGCGGCAGCGCCGACACCGGCAGCCACCAATAGCCGAGCGCGCCGCCCAGCATCACCGCGACGCCTAGCAGGGAGGTGGCGATCGGCCGGTGAATGAATGGGGAGGAGACGCTCATTGCTGCCGGGCGGGCCTCGTGGCTCCGGGCGGTCGCTGTCCGCGTTGGCCTTGCGCGGCGGGCGCGCCGGCCGGCGCCGTGCTTTCGGCACCGCCGATGGTCACCTTGCTGCCGTCGGTCAGGCGCGCAAAGCCGGTGGTGACCACGCGCTCGGGCGGCGTCACGCCGCTTTGAACGACCGTCTGTGTCTCATCCTGTTTCTGCACCACGATCGGGCGGATGGTGGCGGTGTTGTCGTCCTTGACGACATAGACAAAGGTGCCGGTCGGCCCGCGCTGCACCGCGCCGGTCGGAATGACGACGACTTGCTGAAGCGTGTCGATCAGCAGCCGCACATTGACGAACTGGCCGGGCCACAATTGCAGATCGGCATTGGGGAATTCCGCCTTCAGTTTGACGGTGCCGGTCGAGGCATCGACCGTATTGTCGACCACCGTCAGCTTGCCCTTATCGATTACCGCGTCGTTATCGGAGCGCTGCGCGTCGACTTCGAGCGGACCTTTGGCGAAGGCATTGTTGACCTCGGTCAGATATTGCTGCGGCAGGTTGAACAGCACCGAGATCGGTTTGACCTGTGTGATGACCACGACGCCGGTCGAATCGGAAGCGTGCACGATATTGCCCTCGTCGACCTGGCGGATGCCGGTGCGGCCGTCGATCGGCGCTTTGATCGAGGTATAGGCGAGCGTCGCCTGTGCGCTTTCGACCGCCGCCTGATCGGACTGCACCTGCGCGGTATATTGTGCGACCAGCGATCTCTGCGTATCGGTTTGCTGCTTGTTGATGGCGTTGGTGGCGGCGAGCTGTTCGTAGCGCGTCAGGTCGTTCTTGGCGTTGTTGAGCAGCGCGGTGTCCTGCGCCCGCTTCGCGATGGCCTGATCGAGCGTGGCCTGATAGGTGGTCGGATCGATCTGCGCCAGCACGTCGCCTTTCTTGACGTCCTGGCCTTCTTTGAAAGTGACGGCGATCAGCTTGCCGTCGACCTGCGGGCGCACGGTGACGGTGTTCAGCGCCTTGGTGGTGCCGACGGCGTCGAGATAGACCGGCACATTGGCGAGCTTGGCGGCGGCGACCAGCACCGGCACCGGGCCATCGGCGGCGAACCGGCTGCGGCGCTGCTGCTGCTGTGCCGGCGTACCGAAGACGTAATAGAGCGCGCCGGCGACCGCGATCAGCACAACGGCATAAGCGATATAGCGGCGCGTGCGGCTGACGCCGCGCAACCGGGCCTTCATGTCCAGTTTCGGAAGCTCACCGTGCATCGGCGGCTTCCAATGGCAAGACGTTGGGCTTTGGCAGCCAACCGCCGCCGAGGGCCTGATAAAGGCTTACGACCGCCTGGAGATGCGCCAGCCGCGCCTGCACAGCTGAGTCGATGGCGGAATAAAGTGTCTGCTGCGTTTGCAGCACGGTGACCAGATCGACGGTGCCTTCGCGCAGGCGCTGCTCGGAAATATCGAAGGCGCGCCGCGAACTGGTCACGACTTCGCCCTGCAAACGCTCACGCAAGGCGGTCTGGCGGATGCCATCGAGCGCGTTCTCAACATCGGAAAAGCCCGAGATCGCCGCCTTGCGGTAGTTTTGCAGCAATTCGTCCTGACGGCCCTTCTGCAAGTCGAGATTGCCCTGCAAGCGGGCGCCATCGAAGATCGGCTGCGTCAGCCCGGCACCGAAGGAGAACAGCGCCGATTCCGGCCGCAGCAAAGTTTTCAGCACCGCGCTCTGATAGCCGCCTTCGCCGGTCAGCGTGATCGACGGCAGCATCTGCGCGCGCGCGTTTTCGACATTGGCGCTGGCCGTGGCGAGCTGCGCCTCGGCTTCACGAATGTCGGGGCGCTGTGCCAGCAGTTCGGATGGCAGGCCGGGGGTGATGCGGGGAACGCGGATCGCCCGTAACGAGCCGCCATGCACGCGCACGCTTTCGGGCGAGCGCGCCATCAGCACCGCGAGGGCGTTACGGTTCTGTGTCAAGGTCTGTTCGAGCGGCGGAATGGCGGCGCGTTGCGTGTTGACGAGGCTTTCCTGCTGCGCGGTTTCGAGCGCGGACGCTGTGCCGGCGTTGACGCGCTGCCTGATCAGGCCGAGCACACGATTGGCGCTGACCAGATTTTCGCGCGCGGCCTTCAGCCTGTCCTGCGCCGCCAGCACCTGGAAATAGGCGTTGGCCGCGGTCACCATGGTAGCTAAGCCCACCACTTCGCGGTCATAGCGCGACGCCACGGCGGTTTCTTCCGCCGCGCGCAGCGCCGAACGGTTTTTGCCCCAGAAGTCGAGTTCGTAGCTGGCCGACAATGTGGCTTGCAGATTATTGCGCTCGGACGGTCCGCCGCTGGTGATGACCGTGCCCGAGGAGGTGGTGGAGCCGTTGCCGGTCGACTGCGATGCGCGCGAGCGCGTCGCGCTGGCGTCCAGTTCGACGTTCGGCAACAGTGGCGCGCCGGCAATCCGCGACTGCGCGTCGGCTTGCACGATACGGGCGATGGCCGCGGCGATATCGAGGTTGGCAGCGCGCGCTTCCTCGACGATGGCGGTCAGTTCGCGCGAATGGAAAGAGCGCCACCAATCAAGCGGTGGCAGTGCCGCCTCGGCGATGGCCGGATTGGCCGAACTGCGACTATAGGCTTGCGGAATATCCAGTCCCGGCTCGGGCTTATCGGAAAGAAGGCAGCCTCCAAGGCTCAACATCAGGCAGGTTCCCTGGAGCATAGTCCACAACGGACGCCACGCCTTATAAGTTCCCGCCCCTTCGACCCCGCCACGCATACTGAACACTTCCGACAAAACGAGACTGCCGCGGACCTGCGCGGTCGGGAGACTAGCCTACTTTAGGGCTTATCGCTCGCAGGTTTTTTGCCCGGCGGCCAGTCGGCCAGGGCCCTCCGCCCAGCCGGGGACATCTTGGCGGCGGAGCCCGCGAAAACGCCCTGGATCACCAGGTCGAAGGCCTGGCGCGCGGCCCTGGTTTCGGCCATTGCCGCGCGCATGGCGTTGGTACTGAAGGGCTCCTGGCGCAAGGTGTCGCGGATGGCTTCGCGAGCGCCGTAATACTTGTTTTGCAGGCTTTCGATGGTAGCGCGATTGGCGTTGATGTCGCCGCGCAGGAGATCGGCGTCGGTCGGAGGAAGCGTGGCGGCCAGCCGCTCGGTGCGCACGAACACGTCGCGGTCCCAGGTCGGCGGCGCCGGCGCGCGCACGGTCATCGCCAGCGCAATGCCGATGAAAAACAAGTTGAGCGCGAGCGAGCCCAGCAGCAGCCAGCGCGACGAGACGCGAATACCGGTCGACGCGTGTTGCGCGATGGTCATGGCCGCGCTCCGCTCAAGGGTTCCGGCTCGAACACGATGGCGCCAAGGTCGGACCGGTTTGCAGCGGCCGCATCGCTGTCCAGTTTATCGAACGGACGGTCAAGCCCGGCGATGCCGACATAAAAACCGACCGCCGCGCAGCAGGCGAGCGCGGCGACACGGGGCCAGGCCGGGGCGAATTGCCAGTCGAGCAACACCGACGGGATTTGCCAGAGCGAGACCTTCTGCCGCGGCAGCGGCGGAGCAAGGCGCTTGAGAATGCGCGCGACCGCTGCGTCGTCCGCTTTGGGCGCTTGCGAGATCCGCGTCAGCGCGCCATCGAGGTATTCGCGAAATTCGTCGCGTTTCATTTTATTCATTTCACTCATCCTCATCGATCAGGCTGTCGAGCGCGCGCCGCAAATTCTGCTTGCCGCGCACCAGCAAGGTTTCGACCGCCGAAACCGTAGTGTCGAGAACTTCGGCCACCTGCGCATTGGTCATGCCGTCACCGTACGTAAGCATGACCGCGGTGCGTTGCCGCGCCGGCAATCCGCCAATGGCTTGGGCGACCAGACGGTCGCGTTCATGGCGTTCGGCCTGTCCAACCGGCCCGGCCGCCGGATCGACGATCTCGCCGGCTTTTTCCAATTCGACCCAAGGCGCGCGGCGCTTGCGGTCGAGACAGAGATTGACCACGACGCGCGTGAGCCAGGTGCGGAACTGCGCCAAGGGCTGCCAGCGCGGCGCATGAGTCCAGACCCGCAACATGGCCTCCTGCGCCACGTCTTCGGCGTCGGCGGCATTGCCGAGGATGCGGCGGGCGAGCCCGAGCATGACCGGCACATGGCGGCGCGAAAGCAGCCGATAGGCCATCTCATCGCCGCGCGCGACGCGGGCCATGAGCGCCTCATCGCTTTGGGCGTCTCCACTGTCATCCATGCCGGTAGTGTAGCCGCCATCTCGGAAACCGCTTCATAGTCGTGTTTGACCTATGTTTAACGCCTGCGGGGTCTAAAACCTGTGCCGTCAGGACGGCGGGGGATTGCGGGATAACGCTATTAATATCTTGTTAACTTATTGAATCAGCGCGGCTTTGCAACACGCCTCTGGGCGGCCAGTTCGAGCCCCTTGGCCAGCCGGTATACAGTCCGGCAATTCGGCACCGGAATGCCAAGCCGGTCGCCTTCCGTAACGATAAATCCGGTCAATTCGTCGATCTCGGTCGGCGCGCCACGTTCGATATCGAGTGCCATGGAACCGGCGTGGCTCGACATCGATACCGCGCCGGAGCGGATTTTCGCGACGAACTCCATCGGCGGAAAGTCGAATTTGCCGCCAAGCGCGGAAACAACCGCCATGCATTCGGTTGCCATGTCGTCGATCAAAGCACGCATGTCAGGCGACAGATGGCGTGCGGCATTGTCGCCCATCATGAGCGCCCCGAGCGGGTTCATCACGCAGTTGAAGACGAATTTCGACCAGACCGCTCCCATCGGGTCGGCGACGATCTCGGTCGCCATGCCGGCCTTGTTGAGCAGGTTGCCGAGCGGGCCGAGGTCGGCGGTCGTCCCACGCACCGGGCCGAGCCAGGTCGTGCCTTCGATCAGGTTTTCGATCGAGCCGGGCGCGAGATAACGCCCGGCATTCATGGTGGCGCCGCGCGCCACCACCGCGTCCGGCACGGTCAGCAAAGTTTCGGCGTTGCCCATACCGTTTTGCAGCGTCACCAGAGTCGGGTGACCAGCGAGCGCCGGCCGCAAGGCTGCCAGCGCCTCGGCCGTGGCTTTCGATTTGATCAGGAAAATAACGGCGTCGAATTCTGTCGCCTTGAGGGCTTCGGGATCGGCGGTTGCCTTGATGAGCGCGGTGCGCGGGCTTTTGCCGGTAATGCACAAGCCATCCTGGTTGATGGCCGTCACATGTTCGGCATTGGCGTCGAAGGCCGTCACCTCGGCCACCTTGGCCAGCGCCGACGCGAACAGCCCGCCAATAGCGCCGCAGCCGAGGATCAGCACTTGCGCCGTCATATAAATCTACCTGTTCGCGCCCACATCGCTGAGTGCGAAGCCGGCGATGCGTTTGTAATTCTCCGACAGTGCGCGCAATTCGTCCTGCGTGATGTATTTGTCGAGATCGTCGAACGGCTTGTCGCCGACCAGTTCCTCGACCCGGATATTGATGATGTCGGGCGGCTGCTCGCGGTTGGTTCGCACCACCTGTGCCGCCGGTTCGCAGCGCGCGGCTTCGAAAGCTTTCAGCCCGTCGCGCGGGTCCTGGCTGTTGCGCAAGGCGTCGGCGAGCGTGCGGGCATCGATTGCCGCCTGCGCCGCGCCGTTCGAGCCGCGCGGATACATCGGATGGGCGGCATCGCCCGCGAGCGTGACGCGGCCGAAGGTCCATTGCGAAATCGGGTCCTTGTCGACCATCGGATATTCGAGAATCTGGTCGGCATCGCGGATCATCTGCGCCACGTCGAGCCAGTCGAAACGCCAGCTTTCATAGATCGGGAAAAAATCGGCCAGATCGCCCGCTTTATTCCAGTCGTTCTGCTGCGTCGTATCGCGCTTGATTTCGGCCATCCAATTGATCAGCTGATTGCTGTCGCCGTCGATGTCGTTCACAATGGGATAGATGACGATCTTGCCGGTATTGAGCGAGCCGACGCGGATATAGGTGCGGCCGCCATGGATCGGTTTCCGCCGGGTGACGCCACGCCAGGTGTTGATGCCGGAGAATGCGATCTTGTCGTCCGGATAAAACTGTTTGCGGATGGCCGAATTGATGCCGTCGCAGGCAATCGCCACATCGACCTGTACGCTCTCACGTGCCGTACCGTTGCTGGACTTGAAATGCACGGTGACGCCGTTGTCATCCTGGTCGACGCCGGTGCATTCACAATCGGTGACGACCGCGTCCTGCCCGAGCCGCTTCACCACCGCGTCATACAGAATGACGTGCAGGCGGCCGCGGTGAATGCCGACTTCCGGATATTGATAGCCGGCGAACTTGCCGCGGTCCTCGCGGTAGATGAGCTGGCCGAAGCGGTTATAAAAACGGCTCTCGCGGTTTTCGATGCCGGCGGCGAGCAATTCATCGCCCAAGCCGAGCCCGGTAAATTCGCGCATCGCGTGCGGCAGCAGCGTGATGCCGACGCCGAGCGGCTTGATTTCGGGTGCACGCTCGTAGACGCGGGTTTCGATGCCGCGCCGGTGCAGGCCGAGCGCCAGCGACAATCCGCAGATCCCGCCGCCGACGATGGCTACTTTCATTCTTTCTTGTTCCTTTAATACGCCGGGCGAATGGACGAAATCGGTCCGGCTCTGTCAACATGGCGTCGAACCGGCATGACCGGCAGAAAATTGGGAGGATGAACATGGACAAGGCCATCTACGACCGCGGCATGGCGATGCGGCGCAAGGTATTAGGCGACGCCTATGTCGACGCGGCCGTCGCCAACACCACCGACTTCGACCGCCAGTTTCAGGAGCATCTGACCGAACACGCCTGGGGCGCGGTCTGGGGCGATGCCGCGCTCAAGCCGCGCGACCGGTCGATCCTCAATCTTGGCATGATCGCCTGCCTGGGGAGGATGCACGAGTTCGAGGCGCATTTTCGCGGCGCGCTGCGCAATGGCGTCACGGAAACGGAACTAAGCGCCATCCTACGCCAGATCGCGATCTACTGTGGCTTTCCGGCCGCGGTCGACGCCCATCGGGTGGCCAAGAAAATTCTGGCCGAAAATGCCAAAAAGACCTGAAAAGACGACATCGCTGCTATCGGCCCGCGAAGACCCGATTTTGAGAATAAATCGACGGTAAGGGCGGAATCACGTTACTGAGATAGCCCCATTCTTGTCTTGAATGTGCCTTCATCCCGGGGCATTCAAGGCGCGGATTGGGTGGCTCACTGTGCGCCCGACTGATCACAGGTGAATGATGATTCAAGCCCACGGCTCTTTGCTGCGTACGCTGTCCGTTGCCGGCGCCTTGACGCTGGCGGCGGGCTTTGGAACCGGCCCGGTCCGCGCCCAGGCGCAGGCTGCCAGAGAAACGCCGGCTGCCCAGCCAGCGCAGACGGGCCCGTTGCAGAGCCTGATGGGGTTGTTCCAGCATGAGGCGCAGGCCCAGCCGATAAATCGTGACCGGGTCGATTCCGACGCCCTGCCGCCCCCCGGCTTTGCCACGCCGGACGGCGGCCCGCCGCCGTCAGCGCCGCAGATCGGACACCAGTTTGGGGCTCCGACGCAGGCCGCCGCGCCTAATAACGCGCTGCCGAATACCCCAACTAACTCTCAAGCCAATGCGCAAGCGATTCGCCCGCCCGGGGATGTCGGTGCCCCGGCTGGCGCCAAGCCGCCGGCCACACCCGAGACGGTGATGTCGCTGCCGCCGGAAGATCAGCCTGAAAAGGGCGAGCCGAAGGAGTTGGCGCCCAACTTGAAACGCCAGCTAGTCGACTTCAAGACGACCGAGCCCGCCGGCACCATCGTCGTCGACACCGCGAATACGTATCTCTATCTCGTGCTCGGCGGCGGCAAGGCGCTGCGCTACGGCGTGCGCGTCGGCCGCGAAGGCTTCACCTGGACCGGCACCGAACGCATTAGCAGGATGAAGGAATGGCCGGACTGGTTTCCGCCGGCCGAGATGATCGAGCGCCAGCCTTACCTGCCGCGTTTCATGGCGGGCGGCGACGGCAACCCGCTCGGCGCGCGCGCGATGTATCTTGGCAAAACATTGTACCGCATTCACGGCACCAACCAGCCTTCGACCATCGGCCACTATGTGTCGTCCGGTTGCGTCGGCATGCTGAACGACGACGTCCAGGACCTGTACAGCCGCGTGCAGGTCGGCACCCGCGTGGTGGTGCTGCCGGGCAAGGCGCCGGCCGAGAACGTCGCCAATGCCGGTCCACCGCCGCCGGCCAATCCGATGGCGCCGCCGCCGCATAACCCGCCGGCGGTTGCCGCCGGCCCGCAGCCGCAAGGGCGCTGACGCGAACTTAACGCGTCCGCATTGACAAGCGCGCTGGTTTGTTCGAACCGGACGGCGTGCTGAGCAACCATGTTCCCATTGTCATTGTCGGTGGCGGTCCGACCGGGCTGACGCTCGCCAATCTGCTCGGTGTCTATGGCGTCGAGACGCTGCTGCTTGAGCGCAACGCGCAGACCGTGCACGAGCCGCGCGCGGTCTCGATCGATGACGAGAGCCTGCGCACCACGCAGGCGGCCGGATTGGCGTCCGAAGTCATGGCGCAGACCGTCGCCGGCTACGGCTCGCATTATTTTTCCGCGAAAGGGCGCTGCTTCGCCAAGGTGCAGCCGACCGAGCAACCCTTCGGCTTTCCCCGCCGCAACGCCTTTCGCCAGCCTGTGTTGGAGCGGCAATTGTGTAAAGGACTTGCGCGTTTCGCGCACGTTACGGCGGCGTTCGAGCACGAATTGTTGTCGTTCACGCAAAGTGCCGCTGGCGTCACGCCACGGGTGCGCGGCGGCGGTGAAGAGCGCGAAATTTCATGCGATTACCTGATCGGCTGCGATGGCGCTTCCTCCGGCGTGCGCCGGGCGCTCGGCATCAGCATGAGCGGCTCGACCTTCGCCGAGCGCTGGCTGATCGTCGATCTGGAGGACTCGCCGGCGTCATCCCCGCACACCAAAGTGTTTTCCAACCCGAAGCGGCCTTGCATTGCATTGCCCGGTCCCGATCTGACCCGGCGCTATGAATTCATGCTGCACAAGCACGAGCGGAATGAGGACATGCTGGCACCCGCGGCGGTGCAGCGATTGCTCGCCACGCACGAAGCCGCGCCGCAAAGCAAGATCGTGCGCAGCGTGGTCTATACCTTTCACGCCCGGCTGGCCGAACGCTGGGGCGATGGCCGCGTGTTGCTCGCCGGCGATGCCGCCCATTTGATGCCACCGTTTGCCGGGCAAGGCATGAATTCGGGGCTGCGCGACGCCAATAATCTGGCCTGGAAACTCGCCGCCGTCGCCAAAGGTCTGCTCGGGCCGCGGCTGTTGCAGACTTACGAGCGCGAACGGCGCGGCCATGCCGGCAGCATGATTTCCTTCGCGCTCAATATGGGCCGCGTGCTGGCGCCGCCGAATGCGCTCGCGGCCTGGACGATCGAGACCATGTTCCGTGTGCTGGATTTTTTCCCGAAAGCGCGCGACTACATCGCGCAGATGAAGTTTAAGCCGCCGCCGCGCTTTGCCGATGGCTTCATCGTGCCGGACGGCAGCGGCCATAAGCATACTTTGGTCGGCCGTCTTTATCCGCAGCCGCGTGTGCGCGCGGCGGATGGCCGCGAGGCGTTGCTCGACGATCTCCTGGGCGACGGCTTTGCGATCATTGTGCGTTCGCCGCGCGCCGATGATGTGCTGCCGGCGTTGCGTGCCGCGCCCTGGAGCAAGCTTGCCGCCCGCATTGTCGTGATGAATCGCGACGCCATCGAGATTGGTCCCGCCAATGCGCGGCTGGCGCCGTTCAACAATCACGTCATTCTGCTGCGGCCGGATCGTTACGTGGCGGCCTGTATCGCGGTGGATGAGTTGGCGCAGGGCGCAGCAAAGATTATCAACCTGATCGATGGCAGTTTCGAAGAACCGTCTACTCCGCCGCCACCTGCTTGGCGATCGCCTCGTTGACGCGCGGCATCACCTGCTCGGCCAAAAGCGTCATCGAGCGTTTCGCGAGCGTCGGATCGACCCAATCCATGCCGGCATAGACCAGTTCGCCGAAATCGCCGGTCTGCTCGCGCAGTTTCAAAATCTCGTCGACCACCTTGTTGACGGTGCCGTAAATCACGCAATGATCCATGATGAAGTCATGCGTGATTTCCTCGTCCGGCTGTTCCTTGTGACTCTTGAAAACGTAAAGCCGGTTGCCGCGCCGCATTTTGGCGCCCATCTGCTCGAAATAGAATCGATAGGGGCTGTTGCTGTCCTCGCGCCCGTAGGCCAAAGCGGTCTTTTCATCGTCGGCGACAAAAATCGTGCGCGCCACGCGCCAGTCGTTGATGTCAGCCTTGGCGCCCACCTCGGCCTTGCCCTTGGCGAAATTGGTCCAGTGCGATTTGAGATGATTGGCGAGCAGGAAGTTGGCCGACAGCGGATGGAAATCGCGCTTGCCCATCAGCACGCAGCCGGGCGAGAACGGCGCCACCACGGTGCCGACGATTTCCGGCCTTGGCTTCTGGTAGGGTTTGCCGAAAATGCCGATGCCGAGATCGCGCGCCGCCGTCTTCTTGAACGCGACCTTGAAGCGGTTGTCGGGAAAATCGATGTCGTAAGGCGGTTCGCGCTCCCAGATCGCCAGGATGACGTCGATTGCCTCGGCGAAAATCTTGTTACGGTCTTCGTCGAGCAGGCCGAGTGCTTCGGCGTCCGACGTCAACGCGCCCGGGCTGATGCCGAATATAAAGCGTCCCTGCGACAGATGATCGAACATCGCCGCGTTCTGCGCGACCAGCACCGGATGCATTTGCGATAGGTTGGCGGTGCCAGTGGCGAGCTTGATGGTTTTGGTGTCATTGATCAGCGTCGCCTGGAACAGCATAGAGTTGGTGACGTTCTCGCAGGCGTCGGTCAGATGCTCGCCGACGAAAGCGTCATAAAAGCCGAGCCTGTCGGCCAGAATGATCGCCGCGCGATCCTCCTGTAGCGTCTGCGTCCAGTTCCGCCCGAGCGGATGCACCGGCATCGTAAAGTAACCCAACCGCATCGCTTTCTCCGCGTCGCTTCATTCTCGAACCAGCAATCTAGCGCATGGATGCGCGGAGCGCGAAGCGTGAAATGGCCTCTGACGATTTGAGAGGGCGAAATTTGGTGTGGCCGCTAGTGCTGGCTACCGAATTCTTAAATGCAATTGCACGGGTTACTGGGCGCGCCCGTATTGTGGAACAGCCTAGGCCGCGACCCGCGCCAGGAAGCCTTCGACTTCGCTGCGCAGTTCCGCGGCGGCGGCTTCCACGGCGTGCGCTTCGGTCAGCACACTTTCGGCCGACTGCGCGGTTTCGGTCGCGGCAATGGCGACCTCGTCAAGAGCGGCGACCACCTGCCGTGTTCCGCCGGCGGCGCCGGCGACGTTCTGCGAAATTTCCGTGGTGGCGGCGCTTTGTTCTTCGACCGCGGCGGCGACCGCGGTGGCGCAGCCGTCGATTTCCTGCATGCGGCTGGAGATGCGACCGATAGCGGCGACCGCGCCGGTAGTCGCGGTCTGAACCGACGCGATCAGCTTTGAAATATCCTCGGTCGCCTTGGCGGTTTGCACTGCCAGCGATTTGACTTCGGAGGCGACCACCGCGAAGCCGCGGCCGCTTTCGCCCGCGCGCGCCGCCTCGATGGTGGCGTTGAGCGCCAGCAGATTGGTCTGCCCGGCGATGGCGCGGATCAGCTTGATGACGTCGCCGATTTTTTGCGCCGCCTGCGCCAGGCTCGTGATCTGGTCATTGGTGCCTTGCGCCTCGCCGACGGCGCTGCGCACTATGTCGTTGGTCATAGTGAGCTGCCGGCCGATTTCGCCGATCGAGGTCGCCAGTTCGTCGGAGGCGACCGCCGCGGTCTCGACATTGGTCGAGGCTTCGTTCGAGGCGGTAACCGCGCCGGCGGCGCTCTTTGAGGTCTGGCTGGACGATACGTAGAGCGTCGAAGCGGTCGAGCGCATCGCCATTGCGCCTTCGGTCGCCGAACGCAGATGATCTTCGACGCGTTGCCGGAAAGCGATAATCGCCTGATCGACGGCCGCGCGCCGCTGCTGCTGTTCCTGCATCGAGGCGCGCTCAAGTTCGGCGTCGCGCTGTTCGGTAATGTCATCATGGCTGCCGACCCAGCCGCCGCCGGCCATGGCGCGGTTGATCACGCAGATGAGCTTGCCGCCGGGCGATTTGACTTCCGCCGTCGTGGTTTCGCCGCGCGCCATGGCGTCGACCAGTTCGCGCAGGTAGACGCTCGGGTCGCGCATGAAGGTGCCGTTGGCGGCGCGGTATTCGAGCACCGCGGTCACCGTAGTGCCGGGTTTGGTAATTTCGGGCGAGAGCCGGTAGATCTCGACATAGCGTTTGTTGCACATCAGCAGGCGCTCGTTGCGGTCGAACATGCACAGGCCCTGCGACATGTTGTTGAGCGCGGAATGCATCCGCGAATATTGTGATAGCATGCGGCGGACGGCGACGGCGGCGACGATCGCCATGCCGAACAGGGCGCAGGCGGCGGCTAATGCCGTGCTATCCTGCGTCACGGTGCTGAACGCGGCGAAAGCGGCCGGATAGCCAAAGACGCCGGTCAGAACGACGGGACGCCAGGTGAGCAGGACGATTGATGTGGAAGTGGGACGTGCCATGTTTTTTACCCGGTCGTCGGCGACGCTATTCCCCAACCGGTTTTTTTGCAGTTAATTGCGGGCGGTTAAATGGTTAACCGAATCTTAACGGCCGCACGAAACCCAGGTGATGCTTCCTTGAGCTTTTCCCGTCGCCGGAGCCCCGTATGACCGAAATGACCGCAGTTCGCGCCAAAGATGCCGCCAGCCGAACCCGGCGGGTGGAAGACGACGCGCTTTTGCGCGGCCAAGGCCATTTCGGCGACGACGTCAAAACCGAGGGCGCGCTCGCCGCCGCCTTCGTGCGCTCGCCACATGCCTTTGCGCGGGTCGGCGCAATCGATACGTCGGCAGCCAAGGTCGCGCCCGGTGTGGTCGCGGTGTTGACCGGCGCCGATCTCGCCGCCGAGCATTATCACTCGCTCACCCATGCCCATCCGATCCCCGGCCGCGACGGCCGCATGCCTTTTTCGCCGCACCGGCCGGTGCTGGCCGACAGCAAAGTCATGCATGTCGGAGAGCCGGTGGCGATGGTGGTCGCTAAGACCGCCGCGCAGGCGCAGGACGCCGCCGAAATGGTCACCGTTACCTATGAAGAAATAACGCCGGTTACCGACGCGCGCGAGGCGGTCAAGCCCGCCGCGCCGCTGTTGTGGGACGAGGCGCCCGGCAATGTCGGCTTCGACTGGAGCGCACCGTCCGATCCAGACGGAAAAAAGCAGGCCGCGCTCGAACGCGTCTTCAAGGACGCCGCTTATGTCGTGAAGGTCGATCTGATCAACCAGCGGCTGGTGCCGGCCACCATGGAAGCGCGCACGGCCACAGCGAGCTATGACGTGCAGGCCAAGCGCTACACGCTGCGCTGTCCGACGCAAGGCTTCGCCTCGGTGCGCATGCAAGTTGCCGGCGCCATGAATATCAAGCCGGAAGAATTACATATTCGGACGGAGGATGTCGGCGGCGCCTTCGGCATGAAAGGCTGGGCTTACCCGGAATATGTTGCGATGTTGCATGGTGCGCGCGTGCTCGGCAAGCCGATCCATTGGGCTTCGACCCGCTCGGAAGCTTTCGTCACCGACAATCACGGCCGCGACTCATTTTGGACAGCGGAACTGGCGCTGAGCGCGCGCGGCAAGTTTCTCGGCCTCAAGGTCGATGGCGTCGGCAATCTCGGGGCTTACTTCACCGGCGTGGCGCATTTCGTTTTCACGCTGCATGTCGCCGGCTGCCTGCCAACGATCTATGACATTCCGCATGCGCAGGTGAATGTGCGCTGCGTTTTCACCAACACCGTGCCGACCGGCGCCTATCGCGGCGCCGGACGTCCGGAGGCGAGTTATCTGATGGAGCGCATCATCGACGTTGCCGCCGATGCGACCGGAATCGACGCCGCCGAACTGCGCCGGCGCAATCTGATCCAGCCGGAGCAGATGCCGTACACGACGGCGTTCGGCAATACCTATGACAGCGGCGATTTTCCCGCCATGTTCGAACGCGCGCTCGGTCTTGCCGATTACGCCGGCTTTGCCGTGCGCAAGAAGGCGGCGAAGAAGCAAGGCAGACTGCGCGGCATCGGCATCGGCTGTTATCTCGAAATCGCCGGCGCCATGCCGGAAGAGGCCGCGCGCATTTCCTTTCCCGGCGGCAGCAAGGCGGTGGTCAGCATCGGCGCCGGCGGCAGCGGGCAGGGCCATCCGACCGTGTTTCCCAAAGTCGCGGCGCAGCGGCTCGGCATCGATCCGGCTTCGGTGACCTTATCGTCCGGCGATTCGGACCGCGACGTGCCCGGCTTCGGCGCGGTCGCCTCGCGCTCGGCGATGTATGTTGGTGGCGCCATCGCGGTGACGGCCGACAAGGTGATCGAGAAAGGCAAAAAAGTCGCCGCGATTCTGTTGCAGGCGGACGAGGCTGAAGTTGCCTACGCGAACGGAAAATTCAGCGTGAAGAACCGAGAGGTGACCTTGTTTGAAGTCGCCACCCGCGCCGTCGAACTCGCGAAACAAGGCGTTATTGCGGAAAACCTCGACACCACCGAGAAGGTGAAGGCGCCGTCGTCATTCCCGAATGGCTGCCATATCGCCGAGGTCGAACTGGATCCGGCAACCGGCGCGGTGGAGATCGTCAATTACACCGCCGTCGGCGATAGCGGCAATTTGTTGGACAAAACCATCGTCACCGGCCAGGTGCATGGCGGCGTCGCGCAAGGACTCGGTCAGGCTCTGAGCGAGAACACGACCTACGACGCAGGCGGGCAGTTGGTCACCGGCTCGTTCATGGACTATGCGATGCCGCATGCGCACTCGGTGCCGATGATGACGGTCGAGCACATGCCCGTGGCTTGCAAGACCAATCCGCTCGGCACCAAGGGCACCGGGGAGGCCGGCACCACCGCCGCGCCGCCGGCAGTGATGAACGCCATCCTCGACGCGCTGCCGAAAGGCGCCAAGCTCGACATGCCGGCGGCACCCGACAGAGTGTGGGCGGCGTTGCACTCTTCTTCTACCCCTATCTCCCCCTGAAAGGCGGATGGGGGTCAAAGTAAAGCTTCTAGAGCCTTTCCGGCTTTGATGGAATCAAAGCCGAGGCTCTAGCTTTTACTTTTTCGCGTTTTCTTCACGCGAACCGGTACCCACTTCGCTCGAAAACGCTTTAAGACCCCCTCCCTGCCCCTCCCCCTTTCAGGGGGAGGGGAAAAGCGTGCGGAGAGGAAACGGCCTACGGCGCGATGTCGATCTTCACCTGCGTGGTGATCGTCTGCCAATGCTTGATCTGGCCATTGAGCCAGGAGCCGGCATCGGCCAGAGATTTGCTCGGCGTGATTTCCATCTTCTGCTTGCCGAATTTCTCCTTTACCGCGTCGGAGGCGAGCGCCTTTTGCACGATTGCGTTCAGTTCGTTGAGGACCGGCTTGGGCGTCGCTGACGGCGCGAACATGCCATTCCAGGCGAAGGTGCCGACGTCGGGGAAGCCGGCTTCCTTCATGGTCGGCACGTTCGGATAATCCGGCAGCCGCGCGTCAGCGACCACCGCGAGCGGGCGGAATTTGCCGGACTGCACCATGCCCGCGCTTGAGGCGACGTTGAGGAACGCGGCATGCACGTCGCCGCGCAGCATGTCTTGGATCACGCCGGATGCACCGTTCTTGTTCGGCAGCGCCGTCATGTCGAGGTCGCCCGCGCGCTTGGCGAAATAGGCCATGTCGTAATGCGGATAGGAGCCGACGCCGACGGTGCCGTAACGCAACTTGCCGGGATTTTTCTTGGCATAGTCGACCAGTTCCTTGACGCTCTTGACCGGAAAATCATTCGCCGTCGTCACCACCAGAAACGCCGGCACGCCGATCAGGTTCGTGACCGCGGCGACGCTCTTGCCGTAGTCGTAGTTCATTTTCTTACTGTAGAGGATGGGCGTGATGGCGTTGGTCGAGACATTGCCGATCATCAGCGTGTAGCCATCCGGCGCCGATTTCACCAGTTCGTCGATCGCCAGTAGGCCGAAAGCGCCCGGCTTGTTCAGCACCACGAAGCTCTGCCCGGTAATCTTTTGCAATTCGTCGGCGACGATGCGGGCGGTGATGTCGGTGGCCCCGCCCGGTGCATAAGGCACCAAAATCTTGACCGTGCGGTTCGGATATTTATCGGCCGCCGAAGCGGCCTGCGCGCCGAGCGCAAGCAGGATGGACGACAAAAGAATCGTAGCCAGGCGTTTCATTCTCTTCTCCCAAGGTTTTTTGTTTGCTCGTTTTCGTTAGCCGATAGTGCTTACGCAGGCGGAATGACCGGTAGCAGCAAATATGATTCCTTGTCGCCACCCGAATAGATCGTGTTGGCGCCGCTGTTGTAATCGGCATGATAGTGCATGTAGCCGGCGCTGCCGGCGCCATCGCGCGGCTGCATGTCAAGCCGGATGCGGTGGTCTTTTTTGAATATCATCGAGGTCGGCCAAATTTCGACATCGACCTTCACGATCTCGCCGGGTTTCAGATAAAGTCGCCGCTGGTGCTTGTGATAAGGCCGGTACGGTAGCGTCAACTCGGGATCGAGTTCGCGATGCGACACGCGCAGCCAGCCTTTGGCGACCGGCACCGGCGCGCCCTGCTGTCCGGTCTCCATCACTTCTTTGCCGGCTTCGTCGAAATGGCGCAGCGTCAGGAACAGGTCCATGTCTTCGCTTTCGCTCGACACCCAGAAACTGGCGGCGAGGGGCCCGGTGATCTCGATATCTTCCGGCAACGGCGGCGTTTCCAGCGCTACGCCCATGCCGGGCCGGATGCCGCCGCCGCCCATAACCTGGGATGAGGCGGCCGACGTCGAGCCCATGGTGCCGAGCATCGAGGTGACATAAGTGCGTGATGAAGTCTGCTTCGGATTGTCTTTCACCAGCGCGGCGGCATTGGCGGGCGCGTCCTTGGGCGGCGGCGTCAGGTCGAAATAAAACTTGGTCCATTGCGTGCGCGCGATCGGCCATTCGTTCTCGTGCCGCCATTCGATCTTGTCGGCGCCATGGCGGATCGCGAGCTTGACCGGCGGTTCGTTCATCACGCCATTGTCGATGTCCTTCAGCCAATAATCGAGAAAGCGGATTTGATCCTGGCGGCCTTCCTCCGTGTAGAACGGGTGCACGTGGCTGCCGGTCTGGATGCGCAGCTTCTTGTGCTTCGATTTTGAGCGCATGAAGGCTTCGGTATTGCCGCGCAGATGCAGACCGAAGCCGGTCCAGTTACCGACCGAGAACGTCGGCACCTTGATCTTGTCCCAGTCCGCCTGCGCCCCGGCGAAAGCGCCAGTGTCGAGATTGTTGCTCAGCCAGAAGTTCAGCATATTGGTCTGCCAGCCGTCGGCGACCTGCCGCGACGCGCGCCCGAGCTTATGATGCATCAAATGCGCGGTGAACCAGTTGGTCATGAATACGTTGAGAATGCCGCCGTGGTAAAGCGCGTCGCGGTATAAATCGGCGAAGCCCTCCCACGGAATGATCGCCTTCAAGGACGGCGGGTTCAGATTGGCGACGAACCACTGGTTGATGGCGTAATAGGAAATACCGAGCAAGCCGATTTTGCCGTTGCACCAGGGCTGCGCCGCCGCCCATTCGATCGCGTCATAAAAATCCACTGCTTCCGCTTGCGACCATGGCTCGCATTGGCCTTGCGATTTGCCGCTGCCGCGTCCGTCAATGCGCACCGCCGCGTAGCCCTGCGGCACCCACCAGAGCGGATTGATGGTTTCCCAGTTCATGAACTCGTTGTGCTTCTCCTCCAACGTATCGGGCGCGACCCAGACCTTGTCTTTCTGGTAGGGCCCGAGATTGAGGATCGCGGGCACACGTGTCTCGCCTTGCGGGCGGAACACGTCGGCCATCAAGATGGCGCCGTCGCGCAACGGCACGGCGACGTCCTTCTCGATCACCATCTGCGCGGCGCTCAGGTCGGGCGGTGCGGCTTTGTTCATTCTACTTCGCTTTCACTTGGCCTTGATGCCGTGCAGGCTGTGCGAGGCGTCCTTGCAGGTGAAGAACACCACGTCCCCGTCGGGCGTCGCCTTGCCATCGTGGATGACATTGGCCGGGATATAGACCACGGAGCCGGCTTTGGCCTCGACCTTCTTGCCGCCGACGGTGGCGGCGAAGGTGCCCTCCATGACGTAAATCCACTGTTCGTTCGGGTGCGAATGCGGCTCGGCGCCGGTGCCGGCTTTCATGCGCATCAGGCCGACGATCATGCGGTCGCCCTCCACGCAGGGGCCGTGCGCGGTCGAATAGGCGGGGCCGCCCATGATTTTCTCCACTGTGCCGAGGTCAAACAGATAGTCGCCCTCGCCGGCGCGGACGGCGCCGGGCGTTCGCGCGGCGGGTTGGGTGGTCATGGTGTGGTCCTCCCTGTACGATTAACCGCTTGTTGTTGGCCACAAGGTTAGGGGAGGATGGCGGCCGCGGCTAGAGCGCAGGCCATCACGCTTCGGCCACGGTTTGGGCTAGTTTGGCGTAAGTAGATTCGCCGCCATCGCGGCTCGGCCGGTGCCGGTCCCGGTCCTTGAGAAAGTTCCCTGAATGATCCCGTTTCGACTGAGCGCTTCGCTCGTTGCCGCAGCGCTCGTGCTCGCCGCCTGCGCCGGCGACAACTATGTGCCGAAGGAAGAGCCGAGTTTCTACCGCAATCTGGCGGCGCCGGGCGCACAGCTTGACGAGGCGGCCGCCGTCTCGATGATTTCGGGCTATCGCGCCAATAACGGCCTGCCGGCGGTGACACTCGATCCGGACCTCACAAAGATGGCGCAGGGCCAGGCCGAGATCATGGCCAAGCGCGATAAGCTCGATCACGCCGCCGGCAAACCCTTTGTCGTGCGGCTGAAAGCGGCGGGTTATGACGCCAAGACGGCGGCGGAAAATATCGGCGCCGGTTATCACACTTTGGCGGAGGCCTTTTCCGGCTGGCGCGATTCGCCGCCGCACAAGGCCAACATGCTATTGAAGAACGCGACGCGCGTCGGCATCGCCGCGGTCTATACGCCGCGCTCGAAATATAAAGTCTACTGGGCGATGATCATCGCCGAGCCGGACGCGAAGAAAAACTAATCGCCAGATCAGTGCCGGGCGCGGCCGTGGTAGCGCGGGTTGCGGCCGCAGTAGCCGCCGATCCCGCTTACTGTCGCCTGGCATTGGCGCACGGTGGTAAAGCCGCAATTCGTTCCGCTCGAGCCGGTCGGCCCATAATAGGCGCACCAGGGATATTCGATTTCGGCTTTGGCGGACGGCACGCTAATGGCCGTCAGTGCGGCGAGCGCGACTAAAATTTTTGTCATGGTTTTTTCTCCGGCTGTTGAGTAACCGGCCTTCTGCGAATTGGTTCCGATCGCAATTCGCAATTAGTCGTCTTGCCCGGCGCCGGGCGAGAAAAACTTTTCGTATTTTTCCGGCACACCATCAAATTCTTTGGCATCGGAAGGCGGCTCTCGCTTGACTGTGATGTTAGGCCAAACGGCGGCATACTCCGCATTCAATTTGAGCCAGTTTTCAAGGCCCGGCCCGGTGTCGGCAATAATCGCTTTGGCGGGGCATTCCGGCTCGCAGACACCGCAATCGATGCATTCGTCCGGATGAATTACCAGCATATTTTCGCCTTCGTAGAAGCAGTCTACCGGACAGACTTCCACGCAATCCATGTATTTGCACTTGATGCAATTGTCGGTGACGACGAATGTCACGATGCGCTTTCCGGTGCATTCTCCGGTTCGTCTTTGCGCACAGTTAAGGGCCACGGTCGGTCCGGCCGGTAGAACATGGCAAGCTTGAGGCTCTCGGCGATGCGCGCCGCCTTGTCGGCAAACTCCGCCGCCAGTTCCGGCGCAAAAAGCTCGCGGCAGGTCTCTCCGAATAAAGCCAGCCAGCGATCGAACATGCCGATTTCGACGCCAGCGAGGCGCTTGTGTACCGCCACCGGATTGCCCTTGTAGCGGCCGCTGGTCAGCATCACCGACGACCAGAAGTTGCGCATAGTGGCGAGATGTGGTCCCCAGTCGCCGGGGATGGCATGCGCGAAAATCGGGCCGAGCAAGGCATCGGCACGAACCTTGCTGTAAAAGGCGTCGATCAGCTGACGGATGGTATCCTCATCGACGCGGTCGAACGTAACGCCTCTTTTTGTTGCCATCTCCGTCATGCCACGGCCGCGACGACCAACATGCCGGCGACAATCCAAACCAGCGAATTGACCAGCATGCGGATCAGTTCGCGTTTATCGTCGCGCTCGAGGCCGAGGGCGGTGCAGACGAGGTCACCCGGAAACAGAAACAGGCGCGCCATGGCGGCGCCGACCGATGTTAAATTGAGCATAAAGGCCTCATGGCGTTTAACATGGATGTTTCACACATCTTAACGCGGGCTTGCCTTAAAGCAATATATAATATACATGTTATGTGCTTGTCGCATGGGAGGGTGTCGTTTTGCGGCTGACCGTATATACCGACTACGCACTGAGGCTGTTGATGTACCTGGCAGTCAAGGAAGATGGGCTGGCGACCATCGCCGAGGTCGCCGCCAGCTACGGCATTTCCAAAAATCATCTGATGAAAGTTGCGCATCAACTCGGTCAGGCCGGCTATGTCGCTACCGTACGTGGCCGCGGCGGCGGGCTGCGCTTGGCAAAGCCCGTGGCCGAAATCAATCTTGGCGCTGTCGTTCGTTATACCGAGCCGGACATGGCCATAGTCGCCTGCTTGAATCCGGTCGAGGCGCCCTGCGCGATAAAATCCTGCTGCGTGCTGCGCCGTGCTCTGGCAAAAGCGGGCGACGCCTTCATCGCTGTGCTCGATGGCTACACGCTCGCCGATCTCGCCAGGCCGCGGCTGCCGCTGCGACGGCTGCTGGCGATCAACCCGCCGCGCCTGGCGCGTTCTTCGATTGGCCGAGCAACACGGTCAACTGCTTGACTGCTTCAGTCAGGTTCAACACCTCGTTTTCGCGCAGGCGGTCGATCTTCTGATGCAGCAGCTCGATCTCGAGCTCGGCCTTGACGTTGATCTGGTAGTCGTTCTCCGCCGCCTTGCGGTCGATGTCCTGCTGACGGTTCTGGCTCATCATGATGAAGGGCGCGGCATAGGCGGCCTGAAACGACAGCGCCAGATTGAGCAGGATGAACGGGTAGGGGTCCCATTGCTGCACATAGGCGGTGACATTCAGGATGATCCAGACCAACAGAATGGCGGACTGGATAATGATGAAGCGCCACGAGCCCATGTTGGAGGCGACGGTGTCGGCGATGCGTTGCCCGGTGGTGAGTCCGTCGGCCGCCACGGTGGGCTCGCGGTTCCGGCGCGCGCGGCGGCGCGCGTTGCGGAGCTCCTTCAACAAATTGACATCGCCTTCGGGAAGCTCGGATTTCGAAGTGGTGGCGTTATCCATTGCAGGTGGTCCTGTTGCGGTGTTGGTCGCCCCGTCCGGTTAGCACAATAAATATATCGGCGGCGTAATCTTGTCTCGCGTGACCAGCGCAATGCGCCGCCGCCTGTGGACTGGACCTCGCGGCCTTGCCCGATTACCTTTGCTGCCGACATGCTGCCGGACGCTAAAGATTTCGCCACGCTGACCCGCCAATTCCGCTGGAATATTCCGGCGCGCTATAACATGGGCGTCGATTGCTGCGATAAATGGGCCGACGCCGACCCCGGCCGCCTCGCCATTCTGCACGTGCATCCGGACGGACGCGAAGACCGGATTACATTCGGCTGGCTGCGCGAAACTTCCAACCGCCTCGCCAATGTGTTGCGCGCAAATGGCGTCGCGCGCGGCGACCGCGTCGCGATCATGCTGCCGCAATCGCCGGAAGTCGCCGCCGCCCACATGGCGATTTACAAGCTCGGCGCGGTGGCGCTGCCGATCGCCGTGCTGTTCGGGCCGGAGGCGCTGTCCTATCGCCTGCAAAATTCCGGCGCCAAGGCCTTGCTCGTCAATGCGCAGGGTATCGCGAAACTTGCCGAAATTCGAGCCGAAGCGCTGGGCTTGACTTGTGTCCTGTCGGTCGACGGACAAGACGACGGCGTCGGCGATTTCCACGGGCAGTTGGCGCGCGCGGCCCCCGTTTTCACGCCGGTCGATACGGCGGCGGAAGATCCGGCTTTGATGATCTACACCTCGGGCACCACCGGCCAGCCGAAAGGCGCGCTGCATGCGCACCGCATTCTGCTCGGCCACATGCCGGGCGCCGAACTGCCACACTATCCGTTTCCGCAAAAAGGCGACAGCTACTGGACGCCGGCCGATTGGGCATGGGCCGGCGGGCTGCTCGACACGCTGCTGCCGAGCCTGCATCACGGCGTGCCGGTGGTCGCGCGCAAATTCGACAAATTCGATCCGGAGGAAGCCTTCGCGCTCATGCAGAAGGTCGGCATGCGCAATGCTTTCATTCCCCCGACCGCGTTGCGCATGATGCGGGCGGCGCCGAATCCGCGCGGCCGCTATGATTTCAAACTGCGCAGCATGGCTTCGGGCGGCGAATCGCTTGGCGTCGAGGCGCTCGAATGGGGCAAGTCGGCCTTCGGCCTGACCGTCAACGAATTCTACGGGCAGACCGAATGCAATCTGGTGGTCGGCGCGTGCGAGCAGCTTGGTCAGTTGCGCGCCGGCTCCATGGGCAAGGCGGTGCCCGGCCATATTGTCGCGGTGATCGGGCCGGACGGCCGCGAATTAAAGCCGGGCGAGGTCGGACAGATTGCCGTGAAGCGGCCGGACCCCGTGATGTTTCTGGAATATTGGGGCCGTGCCGAAGCCACCCGCGCCAAGTTCATTGGCGACTGGATGACCACCGGCGACCAGGGCACGATGGACGAGGACGGCTATTTCACCTTCGTCGGCCGCGACGATGACGTGATCTCCTCATCCGGCTTTCGCATCGGACCCGGCGAAATCGAGGATTGCCTTATCGGCCATCCGGCGGTGGCGCTCGCCGCCGCGGTCGGCAAACCCGACAAGCTGCGCACCGAGATCGTGAAAGCCTTCATCGTCTTGAAAAAGGGCTTCGCGCCGTCGGACGAACTCGCCGCCGAGATCCAGACTTACGTCAAGACACGGCTGTCCGGCCACGAATATCCACGCGAGGTCGCCTTCATCCACGACATGCCGATGACTACGACGGGCAAGGTGATCAGACGGTTGTTGCGCGAGCGTGCTTAGCTTTTCGCACCGCGCCACGGCAGCACATGCAGGCCGAGCCGGCGGCGCGCGACGTAATAGAGCAAAATCGACTCGACGACCAGCGCGCTCGCGGTGGCGACGCCGGCGCCCTCGATGCCGATGCGCGGGATCAGCGTAATGCAGCCCACGAGATTGATGACAAAGGCGACGGCATAGATCGCGGCGCAGGGCTTGCGCTCGCCCAGCATATTGAGAAGACGCTCGGCCGGGCCGACCGCGGCGCGCGACATCATGCCGACGGCAAGAATGAACATCACCGGATAGGCGGCGTCGAAATTGTCGCCGAACAATCGCAGCAGCGGTTTGCCGCAAATGAGGATGGCGACGCAGACCGCCAGCGACGGCCAGAAGGTCCAGCGGATGGTTTCGGCGAAAAACGCGGCGAGCCGCGCCTTGTCGCCGGCCACATGATATTCGGAGAATTTGTGCGTGGTGGCGCCGGCAATGGCGAAATAGACGAAGGCGACGATCGCCAGGAGGCGCGCGCCGGCATAATAGACGGCGACATCGTTGGGCGAGCCGAGATGCTCGAGCGCGAGAATGTCGACGTAAGTCAACAGCAGATAAAAGGCCTCGACCATGAAAATCGGCAGCGACGTGGCAAGCCACTCTTTCACGTCATAGATTTTCGGACCGGCCGGCGCCTTGGCCTTGAGGCGGCGATCGAGCACGAAGCCTTGTCCGATGGTGACGGCATAAACAACGACAGCGGTGACGATCATCGCGGTGACCGCATCGGTACGCACGCCGATCAGCCAGATGCCGCCCATTAGCACGATGATCGCGCTGGTGCGGAAGATGTAGAACGGCATGATCGCCAGATTGGACCAGTCGTAAGATTGCGCGATGCCGATCTGGATTTGCACCAGCCCGTAAATGGGCATGATGGCGCAGGCAAGATAAAGCGGCACGATCTCATAACCGTCGAGCCAAGGGCTCGCGATGGTGACGGCGATGGCGCCGACGATACCGACCGCGGTCGCGATGGCGAACGCGAGCCAGCGGCTGCCGCTTAAAAATCCGCGCAGGCGGTCGCGCTGGTCGAGGCAGGAATATTCCGGAATGAAACGGCGCGCGGCCGAGCACAGGCCCATGTCGGAAACCGCGCCGACCATCAGCACCCAGGTCCAGACATAGACGTAGATGCCGAATTCGAACGCGCCCATCCAGCGCGCCAGCAGCACCTGCATCACCAGGGTGATCACGGCATTGGCGACGCGCACCAGAAAAAGATTGCCGGCAGCCAATTGCGCGATGCGACTGTCGCTGCGTTCGGACAAAATCGTCTTCACACGCGCGATAATGCCGGCGAGCGAAGGCACGCGCGGGGCGCTATGGTCGGTCAGGGCCATCGGACCCGGGTAGCAAGGAATCGTTAAGAATCGGTTGGGTGGATCGGCCGTTTATGCGGGCAATGCCGCCAGAATCCGTTCCACCGTCTTGCGATCCTCCACGCCCAGCGGGATCTGCGGCGGAACCGGGTCGCCTACGTCATAGCCCTGGATCTGCAACCCTGCCTTGATGCAGGCGGCGAGATTGAAGCGCGCGAAGGCCTCGTTGATGCGCCACATCTCGCGCTGGAGCGCGAGCGCCTCGTTCCATTTCTGGGCGCGGCAGAGATCGTACAGTTTCACGCTTTGGCGCGGCACGATGCAGGCGGGGCCCGCCATCCAGCCGACGCCGCCGATCAGCATCACCGCGGCCGGGATATGCGCGGAAGCGGAAAACACATTGAGTCCGGGCGCGCGGTTCATGATCGAGAGCAGACGTCCGGTATTGGTCGAGGCGTCTTTGATCGCCTGGATGCGCGGGTGTTCGGCCAGCCGCGCGATCACGTCGAGGGTGAGGTCGCTGCGCTGGAAATTCGGATTGGTATAGAGCACCACCGGAATATCGACGGCGTCGGCGATGGCGCGGAAGTAGGCTTCGACCTGGGCATCCTTGAGCGGGAAATAGGCCTCCAGAATGGCGAGGATGCCGTCGGCGCCCATGGCCTGGTACGCTTGCGCCTGCGCGACCGCGTCGGCGGTCGATGTGGAGGCGACGCCGGCGATTACCGGCACGCGTTTGTTGGCGGCTTCGATGCTGGTCTTGACCACGGCCTCGCGCTGCTCGCGCGTCAAGTATGCGAACTCGCCGGTCGAGCCGAGTGGCGTGAGGCCATGTACGCCGGCCTTGATGAGATCGTCCGACAGTTTACCGAGCACGTCGGTCTTGATGCGGCCTTGCGTATCGACCGGAGAGACGAGATAGGGAAAGACGCCGTGAAACTTTTCCATGCGAGTTCCTAGCACGCTGGCGTCAGAAAACCCAAAGCGCGTCGGCGGGGAATTCAACGTAGTGCTCGCCCGCCTTCAACGGCGCATCGGCATAGCTGCGCACATTAAGACCGCCGCGCGAAAACACCAGCTCCCAGCGCTCGCCGAGATACATCGGCGTTTGCAACGTCATCTTCAGACGGTTCGGTCCGGCGGCATCGGCAATGCACATGCGTTCGAGCCGGATGATGCCGGTGGCTTTGGCGCCAGGTGCTAAGCTGCCGCGCGCAATGCCGGTCAAACGTTCGCCGCCGATATCGAGCGTGGCGCGTCCGTTCGCCGTATCCGCCAATTTCCCATCAAGCCGGTTATTGCTGCCCATGAACTCCGCCACAAACAGGCTCGCCGGTTCGTTATAAAGTTCGGCCGGCGTGCCCGCCTGCGCCACGCGGCCGCCGTCCAGCAACACGATGCGGTCGGCAATCGCCATGGCCTCGACCTGATCGTGCGTGACGTGTATGGCCGACAACCCGAGCGTCACGATCAAATTACGCAGGAACACGCGCGCCTCCTCGCGCAGCTTGGCATCGAGATTGGACAGCGGTTCGTCGAGCAGAATGAGCGGCGGCTGGTAGACGATGGCGCGCGCAATGGCGACGCGCTGCTGCTGCCCGCCGGACAGTTGCGGCGGAAAACGTGCCGCCAGATGCGCCAAGCCGATTTGCCCCAAGGAGCGCTCGACGCGTTGCTTGATCTCGCTGTCCGCAACGCCGCGCAGCGTCAGACCGGTGGCGATGTTGTCGAAAACGTTGCGGTGCGGCCACAGCGCGTAAGATTGAAACACGAGACCAAGCCCGCGCTGCTCGGCCGGCATGTCGATGCCGCGCGCGCCGTCGAAAAACATTTTGTCGCCGATCGCAATCGAACCCGCGTCCGGCGTTTCCAGCCCGGCAATGGCGCGCAGCAGCGTGGTCTTGCCGCTGCCGGATGGGCCGAGCAGGGCGATCACCTGGCCGGGCGCGAGGTCGAACGACACGCCTTTCAATATCTCGCTGCCGCCGAGACTGAGCTTGATGTCCTTGACGGTGAGATCGGCCATTACCTGGATTGCTCTTGATGGTCAGCCGGAAAAACCACCGGCGTCGAGAAATGTCTGCTCCCGCGGCGTAGTCGAGCGGCCGAGCACCGCGTTACGGTGCGGAAACCGGCCGAAGCGCCGAATGATATCGGCATGCAGCTCCGCCCATTTCAGGCCGTCAGCATCGCCGATGGCTTTATAGAACGCAACCGCGCGCTCCTGATCCTGCATATTTTCGGAATGCTCGAATGGCAGATAGAAAAAGCCGCGCATCTCCTTTTCCACCTGCGCATCAAAGCCGCGCACGATGGCGCCCGCCGCGATCGAACGCGCCAGTGGATCTCTCGCGAACATGCGCGCCTGCCCGCGAAACATATTGCGTGGAAACTGGTCGAGCAGAATGAGTAGCGCCAGCGCGCCTTCGGCGTTTTCTTCCCAGGCGCTCAGGCGGCCATCGGCCGCCGCCTCATGCACGGCCAGAAAGCGTCGGCGAATCTCATTGTCGAAATTCTCGTCCTTCTTGAACCATGCGTCCGGCCCGGCCTCGCGCCAGAACGTAACAATATCGGAAGGCCTGACGTTTTCCGCCTGCGACGGCGCATTCTCATCGGTCATGTGCTTATGCTCTCGTCACGCCGGCGGCGCGGCCTCGTCGCGCAGCGCGCGACGCAAAATCTTGCCGACATTGGTCTTCGGCAATTCGGCGCGGAATTCGATATATTTTGGCATCTTGTAGCCGGCGAGTCTGGCCTTCAAATAAAGATGAATATCCTGCTCGCTCAATTCCGGTGACTTCTTCACCACGAACAGCTTTACCGCTTCGCCGGAATGCGCGTCGGGCACGCCGACGGCGGCGCATTCCATGATGCCGCCTTGCATCATCGCGACGTCTTCGACTTCGTTGGGGAACACCTTGAAGCCGGAGACTGCGATCATGTCCTTCTTGCGGTCGACGATCTTGACGCGGCCGAGTTCGTCCATGATACCGATGTCGCCGGTGCGGAAGAAACCGTCCGCCGTCATCACCTTGGCAGTCTCATCCGGCCGGTTCCAGTAACCGGTCATCACCTGCGGTCCGCGCGCACAGATTTCGCCCGCCTCGCCGAGTGGCACTTCTTTGTCGCTCGGATCGAGGATCGCGATCTCGGTCGACGGGAACGGAAAGCCGATGGTGCCCGTCCATTCCGCAATGTCGCAGCGGTTGGCGGTAAGCCCCGGCGAGGTCTCCGACAGGCCATAGGCTTCGATGATCGGCTTGCCCGTAGCGGCCAGCCAGCGGTCGGCGACCGCGCGCTGCACCGCCATGCCGCCGCCGATCGACGATTTCAAATGGCTCCACTCGATCTTGCCGAAATCGGGATGGTTGAGCAGCGCGTTGAACAGCGTGTTGACGGCCGGGAAATAATTGACCTCGTATTTCGACAATTCCTTGATCAGATTCGGAATGTCGCGCGGATTGGGGATGAGCAGGCAGATGCCGCCAAGCCGCACGCACATCAGCGCGCAGGCGGTGAGGGCGAAGATGTGATAGAGCGGCAGCGCCGCCACCATGAACAATTGTTCGACGCGCGGCTCTTTCATTAGCGCCGGCTCAAGCCAGGTATTCGCCTGCAAAATGTTGGCAATGATATTGCGATGCGTCAGCATCGCTGCTTTGGGAACGCCGGTGGTGCCGCCGGTATATTGCAGAAACGCGATGTCGGCGGGACCGATGTCGGGCTTTTGCAGGGTTAGGCCGCGTCCGGACGACAGCATCGCGTTGAATTTTGTGCCGGGCAGATCGTAAGGCGGTACCAGCTTCTTCACGTGCCGCACCACGAGATTGACGATTGCGCCTTTCACCGTGCCGAGCAGGTCGCCCATGCTGGCGACGACGACGTGCTTGACATCGGTGCGCGCGATCACCTGCGCCAGATTATGCGCGAAGTTTTCCAGCACGACGATGGCTTCGGCGCCGGCATCCTTGAGCTGGAATTCGAGTTCGCGCGGCGTGTAAAGCGGATTGACGTTCACCACCGTCATGCCGGCGCGCAAGGCTCCAAAAATGGCGATCGGACTTTGCAACACGTTCGGCAGCATGATGGCGACGCGCGCGCCGCGCTTGAGCCCCTTGCTTTGTAGCCAGGCGGCAAAGGCGGCCGAGTCGCGCTCGAGTGAGTCATAGGAAATCGCCGTGCTCATGCAGATGAAAGCATCCTTGCCGCGATGGGCCTTGAAGCTTTCGTCGAACATCGCCACCAGCGAGGCATAGCGCGAAGGGTCGATATCGGCAGGAACACCGGGCGGATATTGCCGGAGCCAGATCCGTTCCATGACGTTTCCCCATACCGCCCGCGTGTCGTTTCGCCCGGCTTTCAGCATCCTTCGAGTCGGGGTGGTGCGCAAGGGTGTCTGGATTACCGGTCGATGCCGCCGAACGGAATGAGCGGGTTATCGGTCAAGGCGGCGCGGTCGGGACGGTCGGGCGCCGCTTTCCCGATAAAGGCCTCGAAAAGTTCAGCGACCGTGCGCTCGGGCAGGTCACGCGTGATGAACACCAGCCGGCTGCGGTGGTCGTCGTCCGGCCATCGCGGCAGCCGCGCGGTCGGATGAAACACGTGCTGCACGCCATGCACGACCACCGGGGTATCGGGCATTTCGGCGAGCTTCACGATGCCCTTCACGCGCAAAAGCTTGTCGCCGTAACTGGCCCGTACCAGTTCAAGAAACATGTCGAGCGTGCCGGCCGGGATAGCGTCTTCTGCCGTCAGCACGAATGAACTGATATGCGCGTCGTGCCGGTTCACATCGTGATGGTGGTGCCCGTGACCGCGTAAATGCGCGTCGGCGTAAGCCTCTTCCGCCAGCCATTTCTTCACGTCGGGAATTTTGCGCTCGGGATCGTACAGCCCGCAATTGATCAGCCGTTCCGCCGTCGCTTCGCCTTTGGCGGCATCGAGAATTTCCGCCGCCGGATTGAGCGCGTGCAGGCGCTCCTTTAGGCGTTCGATTTTAGCAGGATCGGCGAGATCGGTCTTGCTCAGCACAATGCGGTCGGCGACGGCGGCCTGCTTGACCGATTCCGGATGAGAGTCGAGCGTCGCCTCGCCATTGACCGCATCGACCACGGTCACCACGCCGTCGAGGCGGAAACGCTTGACCAGATAAGGATGCGCCATCGCGGTTTGCAGAACCGGCGCAGGGTCGGCGAGCCCTGTGGTTTCCAGCAGCACGCGCACGAATTTCACGCGGCCATTGTCGAGATCGCGCAGCAATTTCTCCAATGCGTCGACCAGATCGCCGCGCATGGTGCAGCACAGACAGCCCGATTGCAGCAGCACCATGTGGTCGCCGACATGCTCGACCAGTAGATGATCGAGCGCGACATCACCGAATTCATTGATGATGACGGCAGTCTCGGCCAGCGCCGGGTCTTTCAAGAGCCGATTGAGCAGCGTGGTCTTGCCGGCGCCGAGAAAGCCGGTGAGCAGCGTCAGTGGAATGGGAAGGGGTGGCTCGCGCCTGCGAGCGCCGAGACTTGCAGCGCCGAGACCTGCAGCGCCGAGGCCTGGAGCAGGGTCGCTCATTGCGCCGCCGACGAGACCTTCGGCTTGTCGGTCTTCTTGGTCTCGGTCTTTTTGGTCTCGGGCTTCTTTTCTTTTTCCGGTTTGGTGGCGTGCTTCTTCTTCGGCTTGTCCGATTTCGTGGCAACAGTGGGTTTGTCGGGATTATTGGCCGGACCGGTGAAGACCACGACCGGCGCTTCGGTCTCGACCGCCGGGCCGAGCACGAATTTGCCGTTCGCCGGTTTCAGGCTCGACAGCATGAAGGCGGGCGAGCCGCCCTCGCCGGTGGCGGTGACGGCGTTGTCATCTTCTTCTTCCTGATTGTCTTCCGAAGGCGGCTTGCGCCGGTGGCCGCCACACATCTCCTCGCGCAGGTTCGGTGGCTGCGCGTCGATCGGGGCGAGCGCGTCGACGGTACCGAGCGAGGGCGTCAACCAGGTAAGACTACCGCTGTTAAATCCACGCTCGAGCAGTTGCGCTGCCTTCTGCGAGCGCACCGCGCCGGAATAAGCGCCAAGCACGATCGCGATCAGGCGGCGTCCATTGCGGGTCGCGGAGGCGACGACGTTATATCCCGAAGCGCAGATGAAGCCGGTTTTCATGCCGTCGGCGCCCGGATAGCGGTCGAGCAGGCTGTTATAGTTGTGCATCACGTGATTGCCGTAGCGGATCGCGTGCACGTGCAAATAGGAATCGTACTGCGGAAATTCCTGGATCAGCGCGCGCGCCAGAATGCCGAGGTCGCGCGCCGAGGTGACATGATTTTCCGCCGGCAACCCGTTCGGATTGACGTAATTGGTCTGCGTCATGCCGAGACGGCGCGCATTGGCGTTCATCATGTCGGCGAAACCCTCGATCGAGCCGCCGAGACCTTCCGCGATCGTCACCGCGATATCGTTAGCCGACTTCACCATCAACATCTTGAGCGCGTTGTCGACGGTGACTTTGGTGCCGAGTTTGAAGCCCATCTTGGTCGGCTGCTGCGCCACCGCGTTCTTCGTCACCGTTAGCAGCGTATCGAAGGTAAGCTTGCCCTGCTTAACCTGGCGCAAGGTAGTGTAGAGCGTCATCAGCTTGGTGACGGAGGCCGGATACCACGGATAAGTGGCGTTCTCGGCGTGCAGCACCTTGCCGGTCGAGGCCTCGATCAGAAGCTGCGCTTCCGCGCGCGCTTGCGTGGCGGGGGTCAGCCACAGCGCGCCAAAGGCGACGAGGCCAAGGATAGCGGCGCGGGGGCTCGAACGAAGGGTCAAGATCGCATCCGTTTCGCTGAACAAGGGTTTATCGGTGGAACCGGACGAGACAAACGAAGCATTTGGGTTCCAGGGACCGTGGCGTTAAACTAGCGAAGCTTGCGGCCGGAGGCAAAGGCGGCCGGTCAAACGGCTCGATTTATGGTAACTCCCGGCAGCAGCTTAACCATTCATCGCCGCGCAATACGACCAAAATTCGGCGGAGGAGGCTTTCAATGACAGCGGCGATCGTCGGCTGGGCGCATACGCCCTTTGGAAAGCTCACTGGCGAGACCGTCGAAAGCCTGATCGTCAAAGTCGCCAACGAGGCTCTAGCCGACGCCGGGATCGAGGCAAAGGACGTCGATGAGATCGTGCTTGGGCACTTCAATGCCGGCTTTTCTCCGCAGGATTTCACCGCCTCGCTGGTCTTGCAGGCCTCCCCCGACCTTCGCTTCAAGCGCGCGCTGCGGGTGGAAAATGCCTGCGCCACCGGCTCCGCGGCGGTGCATCAGGGCATCAAGTCGATCGAGGCCAAGGCCGCGCGCATCGTCCTGGCGGTCGGCGTCGAGCAGATGACGACGACTCCTGGCCCTGAGATTGGGCGGAACCTGCTGAAGGCGTCCTATGTGCGCGAAGAGGCCGAGATCGATGGCGGCTTTGCCGGTGTATTTGGCCAGATCGCCGGCAGATATTTCCAAAAATATGGCGACCAGTCCGACGCGCTTGCCATGATCGCGGCCAAGAACCACAAGAACGGCGTTGGCAATCCTTATGCGCAGATACGCAAGGACCTCGGCTACGATTTCTGCCGTACCGAGAGCGAGAAGAATCCTTTTGTTGCCGGCCCGCTCAAGAGAACCGATTGCTCGCTGGTGTCGGACGGCGCCGCCGCCGTCGTGCTTGCCGACGTCGAAACCGCGCTCCGTCTCGGCAAGGCGGTCGCCTTCCGCGCCGCTGAGCATGTTCAGGATTTCCTGCCGATGTCCAAACGCGACATCTTGAAGTTCGACGGCTGCGCGCTCGGCTGGAAACGCGCGCTCGAAAAGGCGGGACTGGATCTTGAGGATTTATCGTTCGTCGAGACGCATGATTGTTTCACTATCGCCGAATTAATCGAATACGAGGCGATGGGCCTGACAGACGAAGGCGACGGCGCGCGTGCCATCAAGGAAGGCTGGACCCAAAAGAACGGAAAGTTGCCGGTGAACCCATCCGGCGGCCTGAAAGCCAAGGGTCATCCGATCGGCGCCACCGGCGTTTCCATGCATGTTATGACCGCGGTGCAACTCACCGGCGGCGCCGGCGATCTGCAAGTGAACAACGCCCGCCTTGGCGGCATCTTCAATATGGGCGGAACCGCGGTTGCGAATTACGTGAGCATTCTTGAACGCATCAAATGACGCCATTCGGCGGCCAACGGAACGCGGCCGCCACTTTTGCGAGTAAAAAGCGACGCACAACTCAAATTGGTCATTACAACCAGCCAGGGTGAAATTGATCACGCCCCCGAACGTGTTACAGTCCGGATATAATATTTGCAGTTGCTATGGCGGCTGATTGCTGTTGGCGGAAAATTGACGGGGCAATGATGACAAATATTCCGACCGACCTGCTGCGGACGTTTGTCGCGGTGGTCGATTTGCGCAGTTTCACCAAAGCGGCGATTTCACTCGGCATCACGCAACCGGCGGTCTCGGCGCAGATCAAACGTCTTCAATTCCTCATCGGTGACGACATCTTCGACCGCAGCACGCAAGGCGTCAGCCTTACGCCGCACGGTGAAATCGTCATCAGCTACGCCCGCCGTCTGCTCTCGCTTAACGATCAGATCGTACATCTTGGCGGCGCCGGCCCGCGTCCCGAACTGGTCGTCCGCGTCGGCACGCCGAGCGACTTTGTCGCCTCGATGCTTCCCGGCGTAATGGCGAAGTTCCGCACGGTCTGGCCGGATGTGCGTTTCATTGTTCGTACCGACCATGAAGAACCACTGGTGCGCGCGCTGCATGCAGGCGAGATCGATCTGTTCGTCGGTCTGTCGCCGAAGCCGCCGCACGACGCGCATCACAGTTGGACCGAGGCGATGGTCTGGGTGCGCGGGCCCAATACCAAACTTAATCCCGACCAGCCGGTGCCGCTGGTGTCCTATGGCGAGCCATGTGTTCATCATCGTGTCGCGGTGAAGGCCTTGAAGTCGGCCGGGCTCGAATGGGAAGTCGTCTTCACCGGCTCCAGCATGACCAGCCTCAATGGCGCGGTCGAAGCCGGGCTCGGTGTTCTGGCGATCTCGCGCCGGCGCGCCGTCGAAACCGGTTTTATCGTCTGGGAAGACGCGCCACTGCCGAAACTGCCCGACCTCTATCGCGGCATTTACGTGCGCGAGGGCGGCTCACGCTCCGCTTATGAGCAACTCGCCGACGATATTGCGGCGGCCTTGAGCGATCAGGCGGTTCATAGCACGAAGTCGCCGGCCATCGGTCTGGTGCGAAAGCAAACCTCGGCAGCCTGACGCGGCGCTTGGCTTCGTTGCGCGGGGACAAACGGAAGGTTCATCGGTCGCACGACCCGCTGTCAGTTATACTTCCGCTCGGCTGCCGGCGGGAGGAATGAGTCGTCGAACACGTCCGTTGGCTTCGGCTTGGCGTTCTTCCACTTGTAGGTCAGGCCGATCTGGTCGATCGCTTTCTCGAAGCGCGCGGGGTCGATGCCGCCATAGCCATTGGTCTTCACCTCGGGCGTGACGATATTGTCGCGGATCGCCATGTTGAGACGTTCGAGTTCGGTCGACTTCTTGGCGATGTCGTTGCGCTTGAGAACCGAGTCGATCGCCGTTGCCGGCGATTTCACCGTGTCCTTCAAGCCTTTCAGGAAAGCCGTCAGGAAGCTCTTGACCGCGTCGGGATGTTCGGTGGCGAATTTCGGGTTCACGATGATGGCGTTGCCGTAAAGATTGACGCCGTAATCGGCCATCAGCATCACCAAAATGTCGTCGACCGGAACGCCCTTGTCCTTGAGGTTGATGAAGGACGAGAACGAGAAACCGGTAATGGCGTCGACCTGGCCGGCGGCCAGCATCGGCTCGCGCACGGGAAAGCCGACATTCTCGATCGTCACCTTGGAGGCATCGATGCCGTTCGCCTGCACGAAGATCGGCCACTGCGCATAGGCGCCGTCAGCCGCGGGCGCGCCCAGCTTTTTGCCTTCGAGATCCTTCGGCTTCTCGATGCCGCGGCTCTTGCGCGCTACGATGGCGAAGGGCGGCTTGTTGTAGACAATGAACACCGCCTTCAGCGGCACGGTCGGATTGGCGTCGCGGAATTTGATCAGCGAATTGATGTCGCCGAAGCCCATGTCATAGGTACCGGAGGCGACCCGGTTGATCGGCTCGAGCGAGCCGGCGGCCGAGTCGATGCTGACATTGAGCCCTTCCGCCTTGTAGTAGCCCTTGTCGAGCGGTTCGAGGAACATCGCCGACGGACCTTCGAACTTGAAGTCCAGGCTGAATTTGATGCTGGTTGCGGCCGCCTGGGCGCCGCTCGCCAAGGCCGTCGCCGGCAACAGGCCCATCAGAATACCCGTCACCGCCGCCCGACCGGCTTGAAGAACGCGCATTACTCTCTTCCTTCCTCGGTCCGCGCACGTTGCCGTTCGACACGACCGTCATTGTTTGACGTCGATTGAAGCCGCCAAACTCCAAGCATGCGAATGCCATACGCCGACCTTATCTCCAGCAAAGAGCATGCCGCTTCAAAGAGCAAGATATTGGTGAATGGTGCGGCTGGCGAAGGCTGCCTATTGGGACAGCGAGATCAACCGTGCGCAGGAGCGCGGGCATTGGAGCAAGTCGTCACCGTGAACACGGCCGCGTCCGGCGGTGACGTTTCGCTGCTCGCCGGCGAAGAATAGCCGCGCGCGACAAAGCGTCACGCCGCCGCGTTCCATGCACAGGGATGGGGCGGGCGCCGCGTTTAATGATCAGACATCCCACGTGAGGGAGAACACCATGCGCACACAAATCAGGAGCGCCGCCGTTATTGCCAGCATGTTGGCTGCGGTTCTTCTCGTAAGCTCGTTCGGCGTCAATTCGGCGGAAGCCCGCAGCCGGCATCACGGCCGCGGCAATGCCGCGGTGGCGGGCGCCGTTCTCGGCGTGTTCGGTACCATCGCCGCGCTCGCCGCCCGTGACGCCTACCGCGACCGCTACTATGGCTACGGATCTTACGACCCCTATTACGGCGCGGCTTACGGCTATTACCCGCGACCGGGCTATCGCTACCGGCATTGGCATCGTCGCCACCACCACTGGTGAGTGCGCGCGGGTGCCGACCGCCAAAAGCTTATATTGTTCAATCTTGGGTGGGGCCCGTTAACCGATGTGACAGCTACATCGAGTATGGTCGGGCATGGCTGATTCGATTGCCCGGCTCTACAACGCCGTGATTGCCGCTCGGGGCGCCGACCCGACGAAGTCACGGACCGCGCGGCTATTGAGGTCCGGCCGCGCCAAAATCGCCAAAAAGCTCGGCGAAGAAGCGGTCGAGGTCGTCATCGACGCCATGCACGGCCAGACCGAGGCCGTGGTGCGCGAAAGCGCCGACCTTCTCTACAACCTCGTTGTGCTTTGGGCCCATAGCGGGGTCCACCCGGACGACGTTTGGGCCGAAATGCGCCGCCGCGAGCGGCTTTTCGGGATCGCCGAAAAATTGCCAAAGGATATGGTACCGGGTACGCCACGGCGCAAAGTCGTCCCGCTGGAAACCCGGCGAGCGGCCAAACGCCGTTAAGCGGCGCTACCTTATCGCCAAGTCGCCGGTCCGTCACAGTTTCCCGCCATATTCTCCCGTTATGAGCTCCCCATGACCGTTGAGGCCGCCTCGTCGCGTTCGCTCCTGCGCCGTCTTTATGACTGGTGCGTTGACGCCGCTCATAAGCCGCATGCGATGTGGACGATGGGGGCGATCGCCTTTGCCGAAAGCTCGTTTTTTCCGATCCCGCCCGACGTGATGCTGATCCCGATGGCGCTGGCCTATCCGCGCCGGGCTTATGTGATGGCGGCCTGGTGCACGGTCGCCTCCGTGCTCGGCGGCATGGTCGGCTATGCCATCGGCGCGCTGCTCTATGACTCGCTCGGCCTGTGGCTCATCACGATTTATGGCTTGAAAGACAAAGTTGACGTGGTGCGGGAGCAATACGCGCAATGGGGCGCGCTGGTGATCCTGCTCAAGGGTTTGACCCCCATCCCGTACAAGCTGGTGACCATCACGGCAGGTTTTTTTCGCTATAATTTTGCGCTATTCGTCTTGTTTTCGATCATTGCCCGCGCCGGGCGTTTTTTCCTGCTGGCTTTCCTGCTACACCGTTACGGCGAGCAGGCCCGTCACATCATCGAAAAGCGGCTGGGTCTGTGGGTGACGCTGGGCGCGGCTGTCATCGTCATTGGCTTTGTTATTGCGGTATACTTGATCTAGGCGAATCGTTGCTCCGCAATTTTGCCACCCGTCGCCGCTAGCTGTGGCGGCGACCGATACGGTGCCGTTAGGTAAGCGGCCGGATATTGATCGAGCGCCCATGATCGCGAAGCGAACCTTGTGCAAGAAGCCGGCTCTGGCCCGCCGTCCGCGGATGGCGGCTGATGCCATACGCATCGTTCTGTTCGCCGCCGGCTTGGCGATGACGTCGGCCTTTGCCGTGGCGCAGGACAACCGTCCGCCCAAAGCCGAAGAACCGGGATTCTTCCAAAGCATCGGCCGCTGGTTCGGCGAGCAGGCCGATAATCTCGGATCGTCGATCAAGGACGCCGGCAAGAAAGTCCAGACCTTCGGTCATGAAGCCGGCGTCGCCGCCAAGTCCACGGTCGAAGGCGCCAAGGACGCGGCGGACGCGGTGGTGCGCATGCCGTCCGCCCGCGTGGCGTCCGGCCACGAAAAGTGTCAGGCCGCGCCGAACGGCGCGCCCGACTGCGTGGCCGCGGCCACAGCGATCTGCAAGAAAAAAGGCTTCGACAGCGGCAAGAGCATGGACATGACGACCGCCGAGAATTGCCCGGCGCAGGTACTGTTGTCCGGGCGCACCAGCGGTGCCGAGTGCAAGACCGAAACGTTTGTTTCGCGCGCGCTCTGCCAGTAACGTCCCACTACAATAAACCACCAAAAAATGGGAGGGACGCCGGTGAACCTGCATAGCAAATTGCTCGAACGCGACGCGGCCGGTCGCCCCGTGACCGTCGGCGTCATTGGCGCCGGCAAATTCGGTACCATGTTTCTGTCTCAGGCGCGGCTGACCGCCGGCATGCATGTCGTGGCGGTGGCCGACCTCGACGTCGCGCGCGCCAAAAGCCAGTTGAAAACCGCCGGGTGGCCGGACACGCAATACGCCGCCGCATCCTTCGACGACGCGCACAAAAAGCGCGCGACTTATCTCACGGCCGACGCCGATACCATGATCGCCGACCCGCGTATCGAAGTGATCGTGGAAGCGACCGGCGTGCCGGGCGCCGGCATTCATCATTGCCTGAAGGCGATCGAGAACGGCAAGCACATCGTCATGGTCAATGTCGAGGCCGATGCGGTGGCAGGTCCCTTGCTGGCGCGCAAGGCGAAAGCGGCCGGCGTGGTCTATTCGCTCGCCTGGGGCGACCAGCCGGCGCTGATCTGCGAGCATGTCGATTGGGCGCGCGCCGCCGGTTTCAAGGTGATCGCGGCCGGCAAGGGCACGCGCTACGAGCAGCACTATCACCAATCCAATCCCGACAATGTCTGGGACATTCTCGACAAATACCTCAACATTTCGGACCGCAAGTCGATCAATCCGAAGATGTTCAACTCCTTCGTCGATGGCACCAAATCCGGCATCGAAATGACGGCGGTGTGCAATGCGACGGGCTTGCTGCCGCAAAGCGACGGCCTGCATTTCCCGCCGGCGACGCGCTTTGAACTCGCCGATATATGCAAGCCGAAGTCGCAGGGCGGCACGATCGAGAAGGAAGGCGTCACCGAAGTCACCTCCTCGGTCTATCGCGACGGCAACGACGTGCCGCATCATCTCGCGCTCGGCACCTATGTGGTGTTCGAGGGCGAGACCGATTACGCGCGCCGTTGCTTCAAGGAATATGCCATGCTGCCGGACAAGAGCGGCAAATACGCGGCGCTCTACCGGCCGATCCATATGATCGGGCTGGAGCTCGGCATCTCGGTCGCGTCATGCGCGCTGCGCAACGAGCCGACCGGCGCGCCTACCGGTTTCCGCTCCGACGTGGTGGCGACCGCGAAGAAGGGCTTAAAGGCCGGTGAGATGCTGGACGGCGAGGGCGGCTTCTGCGTCTGGGGCAAGCAAACGCCGGCCGATGTGTCGCTCGACAACGAATATTTGCCGCTCGGCCTCGCGCACAACGTCAAGCTCAAGAACGACATCGCCGAAGGCGCGCCGCTCAAGTGGTCGGATGTCGCTTACGACCCGAACGACTCGGCGGTGAAAGTGCGGCGCGAAATGGAAGCGGCGTTCGGACGCCGCAACGCGGGCGCGGATACCGCCGCCTAGACAAACCAAACTAAGGGCAGCGATTCCGCGCTGCCCTCATTTCGTTGAACTGGTCGCCTATGTTGACGCCGCCTTAATAGCAGCGGCGGACCAAGCGCCAGTGATGGCCCCAGGTGTGCACGCGCACCGTCCGGCAATGGCGATGATGCCGATGGTGGCGCCAGCCATGATGCCGCCATGCCACGGTCTGCACGCCGGATTGCGCGCCGTTCAAGCTCGCGGCCGCCCCGGCGTTCGCCACGGCGGCATTTGCCGGAGTGGTAAATGAAATCGCGGCCGCGATAGCGGCCACAGCCAAAATCATACGGGTCATATTGCCCTCCTGTCCTGAATCAGGAGGATAAGTATCGAGCGCGTAAATTGTTTCCATACAAAGCCGCGGTGACTTGACGCGGCGCCGATTGCGGCGCGCGTGACAACCGAGGTGGCCGAAGCGCTATTCGAGTTCGATGCGGCTCTCGATGGTGTGATCGAGGCCGACTTCGCCGATGGTCAACACCATTTTTGCTTTCAGCGCCTCGTTGCCCTTGATCTTGCCGGAGGCGACGGCGTCGCGGATGGCTTTTTCGATCTCGCGCTGCGAGGTGACGCCGACGGTCTTGAGGAATTTGCGCAGCGAGGTGTTGAGGACTTCTTCCTGCATGGGGGCTCCTTGAAAAAGCGGTTGGACCGGCTTCTCGGCTGGCCCGCGATCATAGACGTGGCGGGCAGATAGCGTCAAAAGAGCGGCCGGAAAACATGTTTTTACCGCCGTTGACCGGCGGGATTGCGCCGCTATTATCCCGCCGCTGGCGAACGGCCGGTCCGCTTGGCGGATCGCCGTTTTGCAAGCGAAAATGCCCCTGTGGCGGAATTGGTAGACGCGCCTGACTCAAAATCAGGTACCGCAAGGTGTGCTGGTTCGAGTCCGGCCAGGGGCACCAGCCTTCGCTTTGGAGCTTCGGCTGGCGAGCCAGCCTAGGCTCTTCGAACTTCGGCCCGGCAAGCTGTCGCGCTGTAGTCTAGTTGGGACGAAGGTCGACAAGCTTCGTGAATAATCGGGCGTGAGGGACGCGAGCGATGAATGACTTCCTCGCACTGGCCCGTCGAGACGCGCCGCTTGCCGCCGCGGCCATTGTCGCCATCATCGGGCTCGCCACCATCGGCGGCTTTTTCTTTTTCGAATATGGGCTCGGCTATCCGCCCTGTCCGCTCTGTCTCGACCAGCGCATGGCGTTTTATGCCGCCGTGCCGCTCGCCGCGTTGCTCTGGCTCGGCGCCGGGCATGGCGCGCAGCGCAAGGTTTTGTTGCTCGGCTTTCTGGTCATCACCGCCCTGATGCTTTGGAACACCGGGCTGTCGGCGTTTCATGCCGGCGTCGAGTGGAAATTCTGGCCGGGGCCGCAGGATTGCTCCGGCCCGATCAATAATTTCGGCTCGGCCAGTAATATGCTGAAGCAATTGCAAAGCATCCGCATCGTGCGTTGCGACGAAGCGGCCTGGCGCTTGTTCGGCATGTCGCTGGCGGGCTATGACTTGCTGGTGTCGCTGTTTCTCGTAGCTGTCGCGGCATGGGGCGCGAAAGCCGCCTGGGCGCGCCGCGAGCCGGAGTGAGTCTTAAATGGTCGTACTGATCATCGGCGCCGGCATTGGCGGTCTTACGCTCGGGCTGATGCTGCATCGCGCCGGTATCGCCTGTCGCATTTTCGAGGCGACGTCTGAACTCAAAGCGGTCGGCGTCGGCATCAATCTCCTGCCGCATGCCTCGCGCGAATTGTGCGGGCTGGGCCTGGAAGAGGCGTTGGCGAAAGTCGCGGTCACCACACGCGAATATTGTTTCTACAATCGTTACGGCCAGTACATTTATAGCGAGCCGGCCGGCAAATTTGCCGGCTACGACGTGCCGCAATTTTCGATCCACCGCGGCGATCTGCAAATGGTGCTGCTCGACGCCTTCATCGCGCGCGTCGGCGCCGACAAGATCAAGACCGGCTGGCGCTGTACCCGCGTGGACACTGAGGGCGACGAGGCGGTCGCGCATTTCGTCGATGCGAACGGCAAGCCGCTGCCGTCGCAGCGCGGCAGCGTCGCGATCGGGGCTGAAGGCATCCACTCGGTGTTGCGCAAGCAGCTTTATCCGGACGAAGGTCCGCCAAAATATTCCGGCGTCAACATGTGGCGCGGTGTCACCCGCTGGCAGCCGATGCTGTCCGGCGCCAGCATGATCCGCGTAGGCTGGCATCATCCGGCCAAGTTGTTGATCTATCCCATCCGCGACAACATCGACGCCCAGGGCCGCCAGCTCATCAACTGGGTCTGCGACATCGAGACGCCGGCGCATCTGGCCAATGACTGGAACAGGCCGGGCAAGCTGGATGACTTTCTGCCCGCCATGGCGGACTGGAAATTCGACTGGCTCGACGTGCCGGAATTCATCCGCTCGGCCGACGCGATCCTGGAATATCCGATGGTCGATCAGGATCCGCTGCCGCGCTGGACCTTTGGCCGGCTGACGCTGCTCGGCGATGCCGCGCATCCGATGTATCCACGCGGCGCCAATGGTTCGGCGCAGGCGATTTTGGATTGCCGCGCGCTGTCGGACGCGCTCGCCGCCAGCGCGGACAATCCGGAGGCGGGGCTAAAAGCTTACGAGGACAATCGCCGGCTGGCCACCGCCAAGGTCGTGCTTGCCAACCGAAACGCGCCGCCCGACGCCATTCTGCACGAAGTCTTTCGCCGCACCGGCGACAAGCCGTTCCGCCACATCGACGACGTCATCAGCCGCGAGGAATTGGTGGCGCTGTCGGAGAGCTACAAGAAAGTGGCGGGCTACGACAAAGAGAAACTCAAGGCCGCGCGTTAACTATGGCTCACCCCGTAGAAACGATAACGACCACGAATTGCATGGCGCGGGTACATCCGCCGTCGCCAGCTTTTTCGTGGCCGTCCGCCACGGTTTCCCGCAGCCTGCGATGGAGCCAACCATTATGCCGGTAACCTCGACATCGCCGTTGGACCGCATATAGGTAGCGCGGAGTTCCCCCGCAAGGTTCAGAAAGAGGACTCCATGGCGTTTCAATCCGGCGGCTACACCGGCACGGCCAAAACCTTGCACTGGCTGATCGTGCTCTTGCTGATTGCGCAATTCATCTTTGCCTGGACGATGCCGCATATCGGCCGCGACACTCCGGTCACCACGCTGATCAGCCTGCATTTCACCTTCGGCGTTATCATCCTGGCTGTTGTGATCGTGCGGCTGGCGTGGCGCGCGACACACCCGGAGCCGCGGCCGGAAGACGGCATCCCGCCCTGGCAGACGACATCGGCGCGCATCGTGCACTGGCTTTTATATTTGCTGTTGTTCGTGGTGCCGATCATCGGCTGGATCAACGCCTCCTGGCGCGGCATGCCGATCGTGATGTTCGGGCTCGAACTGCCGAAACTGATCGCGACGCGCGCGCCCGGCTGGCAATGGACCGGCGAGGTGCACGTGTTGCTGGCGGAATACGGGATGCTGACGCTAGTCGGCCTGCACGTCCTGGCCGCGCTCTATCATTACGTCGTGCGCCGCGACGGCGTATTGCAGCGGATGGCGCCGGGCGCTTAATCCGTCCCCTTTCACGGGAGGAAGGGATAACCTCGCCTTACGGGTCCAGCTCGGTATCCCAATAGAGATAATCGAGCCAGCTATCGTGCAGATAGTTGGGTGGGAACAGGCGGCCGTTGCGGTGCAGGTGATGCACGGTCGGCTGGAACGGCAGCTGCGACGGATACATGTGCGCTTCCGCCATGGTCATGCTGCCCTTGCGCAGATTGCAGGGTGAACAGGCGGCGACGACATTTTCCCATGCGGTAATGCCGCCGCGCGAGCGCGGAATGAGATGATCGAAAGTGAGGTCGTCGCGGTCGCCGCAATATTGACAGGAGAAACGGTCGCGCAGGAACACGTTGAAGCGCGTGAAGGCCGGATGCGTCGAGGGCTTCACATAAGTTTTGAGCGACACCACGCTCGGCAGCTTCATTTCGAAACTGGGCGAGTGCACCGCGTGGTCGTAATTGGCGACGATGTTGACGCGCTCAAGGAACACGGCCTTGATCGCGTCCTGCCAGGACCACAAGGATAATGGGTAATAGCTCAACGGCCGGAAATCCGCGTTGAGCACCAGCGCCGGGAACCCGGCAGACGAAACGTGTACGTTCAAGCGAGGCTCTCCCACCTCCCTATGCTGCCGCCACGCAGCTCACTTACCCATTATAGGGCCAGCATGACCGCATTGTGAAGTAGAGCCGGGGATTTGCCCCGCTATGGCTTGGCCTGAATGGCCCGGATCAGATTCCCGGCAAAAGCCGAAGCCTCGCCTGCATGGGCGCCTTCTGCCAGCAGGCTAAACACCCGGAACCGGTCTTTCGAATCCCATACCAAAACGACATTTTGTCCGTCCGGCCGTCCAGAGGCGCGGCAAATAACAAACCGCCGGATCAGCGTAGGGCCGAGATCGAGACGACCGGGAGGGTCGGGCCGCCCGCCATCGTTCACGCAGGCGTTGGCGATATCGTCTGCGATCGCGTCGGCGAGTTGCTTGGGGGTTGAAAATTGCCCGACGAAATCGTCATGGGCGACGATGCGCAGCTTCCCCACTACGCCATTCGAGCGAAAGCCTAGGTCATTGGCTTCCGGTTCCAACATATTGACGATCTCGGTGTCGGCGAAACGATTGCCACGAAATAGATGATCCGCGACGACAAAGGCTTCGGCCTGCTTGCGGCAGCGCGCTGGCGGGACGGCCGGGGGACAACTAGGCTGTTGCGAAGCGGAATCGAAGGTGATGAATCGCCGCCATTCGGTAAGCCGCGACATCTCGGCGATCAAGGTCGTTGAGCCGCGATGGCTGCCTTCGAAGGCGATCGTCTCGATTTGCGGACATTGCGACAAGACCACAGCGCGGATGCGGCCGATCATTTGCAGGAATTGAACCGAGTCAGGCTGCAGGGCCTCGGATTTTTCTGCTGTGAGGGCGACGCGAATGCGCGGCGCGCACCAACTGCTCCCCCCTGCCACTTGAAACTTGATGCCTAGCCCATGTGATTCGCCGCGTACGGTTTGCGCGAAAACCGGCGCGGTTGCGCCGGTCCACAGTATGAGACCGAGGACGGCTGCGCGAACGCGTCGTTCAGACCTGCCAGCCATTCGGTCCACGGCAGGCGCTGACGGTGTCGTTAAGAACGTTGCCATCCTTGAGGATGATTTCCTGCCGGACCGTGCGGCATGGTTTGCCGTCGATATTGGTTGAACTGGTCACCTGGACCTGACCATGGACGCCCGCGCGGCGCGAGAAGCGTTGTGATTTGCCGGAGACGAAAGCTGCCCGCGTGGCGCGCGCCAGTGCGGCGCGATCCTGTTCGTCCAGCGAGGCGCCAATGCGATTCCCAATCAGGCCGCCAATAGCGGTGCCGGCGATGGCGCCGACCACACTCGACGATCCACCGTGCCCGATAAAGCCGCCGACGATGCCACCCAGCAAAGCGCCGCTGATCGTGCCCTCCGATTCCTTCGGGCCCATCTGGGCCTTCGCTGTGACGACCGGCGTGATCGCCGCCGCTAAACATAACCCAATTGCGCCGGCATAAGCTGCAAAAGGTATCTTCCTTGAGCTTAACGTGTTCATGGATTTTCCCTCACCCGTGTATGATATTTTTGTCATTGAATGCGCTACCGGATTCCACCGCAGTAACGGTCGAGCATGTTGCCGTAAGTGTAAAGATTTGGGTCGATCGAATAGCCCGTATTCTGAACCGCCTGCCGGAATCCCATTTGAAGCTGAGCGCAGTTCACACCAGAAGGCGCGCTCTGCCGATAGGCTGGCGCAGCGTACGTGCGCGGCTGGACCACCGGTGGCGGTGGTGGTTTTAACTCGATGGCGCCCGCCGGCTTTCCGGGCGCATTGGCGTATTCGGTTTTGCTCGGAGCATTCGGCTGCGTGGCCGGTGTTCGTGTCGCCAGGTTTACATCCTGCTTGGTCACCGCGAAGCCGGAGAGGCTGGGCTTGGAGGGTGCCGCAGGATTATAGCCATAGCGCTGCGCGGCGTAGTCGGGCGTCGTCGTCGCGATGCGCTGCCCGTTCTGGAACGTCTCGACGGTGCCATAGGCCGTCTGCTTGAACGTATAGACGGTTTGGCCGGCGCCGTTGTTTGAAACCGCCGGCAATGCCGCCACGCTGCCGTTCGGCGATAGCGTATTCGCGGGCACCGATTTGTCGGTGCCCCCAGAAGTATTTCCGGAAACGCCGGATTTGAATGCGCTGTCGATTGCCTGCTGCCCGGCGCCAAGATAGGGGCGGTCGATTTGAATGCCGGCAGATGTTGAAGATTGCACGGCCGAAGTGGCGATGTGCGCGTTGTTGTCGATGATCCTTAGATTGCCGACTCGTTTCGGATCGACGCCATTGCCAATTGCAACAATCGATTCATACGGCGTGAGTTGCCGCAGATTATTTGGGTTGATGCCGGCCGTAATCGCGTCAGCCGTTGTTACAAATCGGGGTGCCGTGGTCTGAACGGTCGTGGGCATCGTCGCGGCTTGCGTCGTGCCCGCAACAATCGGCGTATGCGGCGTTACGTCGATCGCAGGCTGCGTAATTTTCGAAGGTGCTGCCTGTTGGCCGATGCTCGAGCTTTGGTTTTTGGGCGGGACATAGGCAGGAGCCGGCTGCGGCGCCAAACCGGTAACGCTCGTATTTGTCGCCTGCGGGCTGTTCTTTTGCGCAAGGCTCGGATCGATCGCGATAATCGCCGCAGCGCCTTGCGATGGTGCTATATCTTTAGCCGGCGGCCCAAACGGATTATCCGGCAAAGTAGCCGGCTGCGCCGGATGAATCTTTGCATCGAGCCAGTTTTTGACTTGTTGAAATACGGATTCTTTCTTTTGCGGCGCGATCAGATTCGGATCGTCAAATTTTAGCTTGGAAAGATCGGCCTTGGATGAATTGGCTTGATTTGGCTTTGCCAGCCCCAAATCTTCGTCGCTATAACCTTTTTCGACGCCACCGGCGGGTATCTCGCGGCCAAGCTGCTCTTTAGCGCCGAACCATGAAAAAAAATTATACCAAGCCGCGTGCCCGTAGGTCGGCGAGCCTACAATCAAAAAAGCACAAATAACAATCGTGCGATATCTAGAATTCGCCATCGCCCCCGCCCGGCAATAATCACACGGAACTTAAGCGAAGTGGAATTGCTTTGCAATCAGAGGCGATATGCTTTTGCCAAAAACTCGCCGCCGTGGCGCAAGCCTTCCTGGTCGATGCCGTGGCCGATCCCGGGCGAGATGTGCCATTCAACCGTCACTTCCAGCGCGGCCAGTCCCTGCGCCGAATGGGTGACGGCCTGCACGGGGATGAGTTGGTCCTCGTCGCCGTGGATGAGAATGACCGGCGGCCGGGATTTGATCTCGGCGGCGAAGGCATCCGACATGGCGTCGTCGGGCATGATGAGCATGCCGGAATAGCCGACGATGGCCGCCGGCGGCACGGCGCGGCGCAGGCCGACATGCAGCGCCATCATGGTGCCTTGCGAAAATCCGACCAGCGCCAAAGCCTGCGGCGGCAAATCGCGGCGTTTGAGTTCGGCGTCCAGGAACGCGTCGAGCACCGGCGCCGCCATTTGCACGCCGTCCCAGCGTTCGCCGGGCACGCGGAAACTCAGCGGAAACCATTCGCGCCCCATCGGCGCCTGCCCGCAGGGCCGCGGCGCGTGCGGCGACACAAAAGCGGCATCGGGCAGAAGTCCTTGCCAGGCGCGGCCGATATCGATCAGGTCTTTGCCGTCGGCGCCATAGCCGTGCAGGAACACGACCAGTTGCTTGGCCTTGCCGGAGCGCGGCTCCAGACGCGGGCCATCGAGTTCAGCCATTATCGTTTTTTCCTTGCGGTGAGTTTGTTCTTTGCTTTTGTCTTGCGCGCCCATTTTTTCTTGACCGGCTTTTTGCGTTCGCCGACTGGCACCACGTCGCGTTTCTTGACGGCGTGATAGTAGGCCCAAAGAAGATGCGCCGCCACGCCGCGCCAGGGCCGCCAGCTTTCCGCGATATTGGTCAGTGCCTTGGCATCGGGGCGCTTGCGAAGATTAAGCGCGATGCGGGCGGCCTCCTGCACGGCGAGATCGCCGGCCGGAAAGGCGTCGGCGTGCCCGAGGCAGAACAGTAGATAGATGTCGGCGGTCCAGGGCCCGACGCCATGCAGCGCGGTGAGCAGCGCATGCGCCTCATCGGCATCCATGTTGCCGACCGCGTTCAAGTCGATGGCGCCGGCTGAGACCGCCTTGCCGATTTCCTTGATCGATTTGATCTTGTTGTTCGAGAGGCCGAGCCGCTTGAGCTTGTCGGTGCGCGCGGTCCGTACCGCCTCGTGATGAAATGGATCGAGGGCGGCGAACAGCCGCTCGCGGATGGCGGCGGCGCTGGCGACCGATAATTGCTGGCCGCAGACAATGGCGCACAGGCCGGCATAGCCGCCCTCGCGCCGGCGCAAGTTGAAAGCGCCAGCCTTTTCGGCAACCGGAACGAGACGCGGATCGATGCGGATGAGTTCGGCGAGGTCGGCGTCGAGGTCGGCTTGGGTATGGAGGAAGTGGGTCATATCAAAAAACGTCATCGTCCGCGAAGGCGGACGATCCAGCCCTGCGCCGAAGTGATATAGGGCTGGATACCCTGCCACGCAGATCGGCTATAGCCGATCTGCGCAAATTTATCAGCCGATGTCGGGTATACCCGACATCGGTGCAGGGTATGACGAGTTGAATTTGCATGCCACCCGTTTTTCGCTTTGCGCCGTCGCCGAACGGCTATCTGCACCTTGGCCATGCGCTGTCGGCGCTGCTCAATGCCGATATGGCAAAAGTGGCGGGTGGGCGGCTATTGCTGCGTATCGAGGATATCGACGTGGCGCGCTGCCGGCCGGAATACGAGACGGCGATTTGCGAGGATCTCGCCTGGCTTGGGCTTGCCTGGGAGCAGCCGGTATGGCGGCAGTCGGAGCATTTCGGCGATTATCGTGCGGCGCTCGCAAAGCTTGAGGCGATGGGCCTGATCTATCCGAGCTTCGAAAGCCGCGCAGAAATTGCCGCTCTAGTGGTGAGACGCGAACGAGATGGTACCTGGCCGCGCGATCCAGATGGCGCGCCGCTTTATTCGGGCGAGGCGAAATCCTTATCAGCCGCCGAACGTGCAGGCCGCATGCGCGCGGGCGAGCCTTACGCATTACGGCTCGATATGGCGGCAGCGCTGGCGCGCACCGGCGCGCTCGGTTGGGAGGAGAACGGCGCTGGCACGGTCGCCGCCGATCCGGCCCAATGGGGCGACGTCATCCTCGCCCGCAAGGATGCGCCGGCGAGCTATCATTTGGCCGTTACAATCGACGACGCCGCGCAGGGCGTGACCGACGTGGTGCGCGGACAGGATCTGTTTCAAGCAACGAGCGTTCATCGCCTTCTGCAAACGCTGCTCGGGCTTGCGGCGCCGCGCTATCGTCACCACCGGCTGGTTCTGGACGCCGGCGGCAAAAAACTGGCGAAATCGACGCAGGCCACGGCTTTGCGCGAATCGCGCGCGCAAGGCGCGACCCTCGGCGACATCCGCAAGACCATCGGGCTCGATTGACGCGGGCGTCCGTGCCAATCTCCCCCTTAGGGGTTGAGGGGTGGATGGCAAAACCGAAACGCAAAAAGGCGGCCAGGAAGCCTGCCATAAAACGTGCCAAAAAGCGCAAGGCGGCGCGCAGGCCCGACGCTGCGCGCGCGGCGGAGGCCGCGCTCGCCGGCATCGCACATGATATCCGCACTCCGCTGACCGGCATCATGGCCTTGGCCGAATTGCTCGCCTCGTCCGATCTGGGCGCGCGTGAGCGCGAATGGGCGAACGCTGTGAAAAGCGGCGCCGATCATCTGGCCGGATTGACCTCGCTGATCGTCGACGCGGTCAGGGCCGACGCCGCCAAACTTGTTCTGCGCAACGAACCGTTCTCGCCGCGCGCGCTCGCCGAAGCGGTCGGGCAGGGGCTCTCCGCGCGCGCGGGCAGCAAAAATGTCGCGGCGCAAATCGACATCGCGCCCGATCTGCCGGCGATGGTGACGGGCGATGCCCTACGCCTGCGCTCCGCGCTGGAAAATATCGCCGACAACGCCGTGAAATTTACGAGCGACGGCGTCGTTGCGTTCAGCGCCCGGGCGGAGCCTGCGACAGGCCGGCGGCTACGGCTGGTCTATACGCTTACCGATAGCGGTATCGGCATGAGTGCCGCTGAAATCAAAAGACTGTTCAAGCCTTTTGCGCAAGCGAACGAACAGATCGCCCGGCATTACGGCGGCGCCGGGCTCGGCTTGGTGTTCGTCAAGCGCATCGCCAAGGCGATGGGCGGCGATTTGAAAATTACGAGCAAGCCGGGCCATGGCTCGACATTTACATTCACGGCGCTACTCGCGCCCGCCGATGCACGATTGCCCGGCGACGCGCGCGGCTCGCCGTCTCCAACCACACGTTCGCTCGTAATCCTGTGCGCCGAGGACAATCCTTATGGCCGCGTCGTCATGAACACGATTTTGGGTGAACTCGGCCACCGCGTCGATTTCGTCGAAAGCGGCGAAGCGGCGGTAAAGACTGCCAGCAGCGGCCAATACGACGCGGTGCTGATGGACGTCACGCTCACCGGTCTCGACGGGATGGAGGCGACGCGCCGCATTCGCGCGTTGCCCGGCAATGCCGGGCAGGTGACGGTCATCGGCGTCTCCGGACGCGGCAGTAGCGACGACGAAGTCGCGGCGCTGGCGGCGGGAATGGATTTTTATTTCGCCAAGCCGGTCAGCCCGCGTCGGTTGGCGGAGGCATTGGCTTCTCTTCCCTCGCCCCGCTTGCAGTCGAACTCGGGTATACCCGAGTTCGACCATTAAGTTTGTTGGCCGAAGTCGGAAACATCCGACTTCGGCTGAGAGGGTGGCGAGCCGCAATAGCGGCGAGCTGGGTGAGGGGACTCTGCGGCTAATACGGAATTCAGAGAAAGCCCCTCACCCGACATTCTCGTTTCACTCGAATGTCGACCTCTCCCCGTAAACGGGGAGAGGTAAGAGAAGTCTACGAATTCGTCGCGCCGTTCTTCCGCTCCACAATCCGCACCACGTCCGACATGATGCGGTTGAGCTCGAAATCCTTCGGCGTATAGACGGCGGCGATGCCAGATTTTTCCAGAGCCGCCGCGTCTTCCGGCGGGATGATGCCGCCGACCACGACTGGCATGTCGAGGCCGGCTTCCTTCATGCGCGCGACCACGTCGGCGACCAGCGGCAGGTGGCTACCGGACAAAACGGATAGTCCGATAACATGCGCTTTCTGCTCGCGCGCGGAATCGACGATTTCCTCCGGCGTCAGGCGGATGCCTTCATAAACCACCTGCATGCCGGCATCGCGCGCGCGCACCGCGATCTGTTCGGCGCCATTAGAATGGCCGTCGAGGCCGGGCTTTCCGACCAGGAATGTCAGACGACGGCCGAGCTTGATCGACACCCGGTCGACATCGGCGCGGATATCGTCGAGGCCGTCGACGTCGTTGCGCATGGCGTTGCCGACGCCGGTGGGCGCGCGGTATTCGCCGAAGGCCTCGCGCAATGTCCAGCCCCATTCGCCGGTGGTGACGCCGGCTTTGGCGCAAGCAATCGATGGCGGCATGATGTTGGCGCCGGTCGCCGCCGCGCGTTTCAACTCCGCGAGCGCGTCCATCACCGCCTTCTTGTCGCGCGACGCGCGCCAGGCCCTCAGGCGTTCGAGTTGATCGTGCTCGGCGTCTTCCGACACCGTCATGATCGAGTCGATGCCGCCGGTAAGCGGCGACGGCTCGGTCTCGATATATTTGTTGACGCCAACCACGGTCTGCTCGCCGCGCTCGATTGCTTCCAGGCGCGCGGTGTTGGATTCCACCAGCCGCTGCTTCATGTAGCCGGACTCGACCGCCGCGACCGCGCCCCCCATGTCGTCGATGCGCTTGAGTTCTTCTTTCGCCTCGGTTTTGAGTTCATCGACCTTGCGCTCGATCTCGGCTGAGCCGTCAAAAATGTCGCCGTAGTCGAGCAGGTCGGTTTCGTAAGCCAAAATCTGTTGCATGCGCAGCGACCATTGCTGGTCCCACGGCCGCGGCAGGCCGAGCGCCTCGTTCCAGGCCGGCAATTGCACGGCGCGCGCGCGCGCGCTTTTTGACAGCGTCACCGCCAGCATTTCGATCAGAATACGGGCGACATTGTTTTCGGCTTGCTGCTCGGTCAGGCCGAGCGAATTCACTTGAACACCGTAGCGGAACAGCCGCTGCTTCGGATCGGTGACGCCGTAGCGCTCGCGCGTGATCTCGTCCCACAATTCGGTGAAGGCGCGCATCTTGCAGACTTCGGTGATGAAGCGCATGCCGGCGTTGACGAAGAACGAAATGCGCCCGACCACTTCGCCGAATTTTTCGTCGGAGACTTCGCCCGACTTCTTCACCGTGTCGAGCACCGCGACCGCGGTAGCCAAAGCAAATGCCAGTTCCTGCACCGGCGTCGCGCCCGCCTCCTGCAAATGATAGGAGCAGATGTTCATCGGATTCCATTTCGGCAACTCGGTCGTGGTGAAGATCGCCACGTCCTTGATCAGCCGCATGGAAGGCGCCGGCGGAAAGACGTAAGTGCCGCGCGAGAGATATTCCTTGATGATGTCGTTTTGAATGGTGCCGGTGAGCGCGTTACGTGGTGCATTTTGTTCGTCGGCGACCGCGATATAGAGCGCCATCAGCCAGGCCGCGGTGGCGTTGATGGTCATCGAGGTGTTCATGGAGGCGAGCGGAATGCCGTTAAACAGCGCCCGCATGTCGCCGAGATGGTTGACCGGCACGCCGACCTTGCCGACTTCACCTTTGGCTAATACGTGGTCTGAATCGTATCCGGTCTGGGTCGGCAGATCGAAGGCGACCGAAAGCCCGGTCTGCCCCTTGGACAGGTTCTTGCGATACAGCGCGTTAGAATCGGCGGCCGTGGAGTGGCCCGCATAGGTGCGGAAAATCCAAGGCCTATCGCGCTGAGTTCTGTCGCGTTGGATTTTGTCGCGCATGGGGGCCTGCCGGCGGCAGTTTGGCCCGTCCATTGTTGCAATGCAACATGAATTGCGCCAGACTGAGGCAGCCTTTGGCTCTTGATGACCTTGTTCTCGAGGAGTGTGCCGATGCCGGCTGCTGCCCCCATGCGGAGCGTTGCTCCTCTCAAGGATGTTTATGACATTGGCGAGATTCCACCGCTCGGGCATGTGCCCGCGAAGATGCACGCCTGGGTCATCCGCCAGGAACGGCATGGGCCGCCGGAAGAATCTTTTCAGCATGAGGTCGTCCCGACCTGGGCGATCGGCGAAGACGAGGTGCTGCTGCTCGTGATGGCGGGCGGCGTCAACTACAATGGCATCTGGGCCGGGCTCGGCCAGCCGATTACGCCGTTCAACGTGCACAAGCAGCCTTATCACATCGCCGGCTCCGACGCCTCCGGCGTCGTTTGGGCGGTCGGCGCCAAGGTCAAGCGTTGGAAGGTCGGCGACGAAGTCATCGTTCACTGTAACCAGGACGACGGTGATGATGAAGACTGCAATGGCGGCGATCCGCTGCTGTCGCCATCGCAGCGTATCTGGGGTTACGAGACGCCGGACGGCTCGTTCGCGCAATTCTGCCGCGTGCAGTCGCGCCAGTTGATGCAGAAACCGGCGCATCTGACCTGGGAAGAATCGGCCTGCTACACCCTGACGCTCGCCACCGCCTATCGCATGCTGTTCGGCCATCCGCCGCATACGCTTAAGCCCGGCGACAACGTGCTGGTGTGGGGCGCTTCCGGAGGCCTCGGCGTGTTCGGCTTGCAACTTGTGGCGGCGTCCGGCGCTAACGCGATCGCGGTCGTCTCCGACGAATCGAAAATGGAATACGTCTTCAATCTCGGCGCTAAAGGCGCGATCAACCGCAAGGAGTTCAACTGCTGGGGCCAACTCCCGCAAGTTAACTCGGCCGAATATAACGACTGGTCGAAGGAAGCGCGGCGTTTTGGTAAAGCTATTTGGGATATCACCGGCAAGCGCGACGTCGATATCGTGTTCGAGCATCCGGGCGAAGCGACCTTCCCGGTCTCGTCGATGGTCGTGAAACGCGGCGGTATGGTCGTATTCTGCGCCGGCACCACCGGCTTCAACATCACCTTCGACGCGCGTTACGTCTGGATGCGGCAGAAGCGCATTCAGGGTTCGCACTTCGCGCATTTGAAGCAGGCGAGCCAGGCCAACCGCTTCGTGCTCGAACGCCGCATTGACCCGTGCATGAGCCAGGTCTTTCCCTGGGGCGAAATTCCGAAGGCGCATACCATGATGTGGAAGAACCAGCACCCGCCCGGCAACATGTCGGTGCTGGTCTGCGCGCCGACCACCGGCCTCAAGAGCCTGGAAGACGTGCGGGAAGTGGCGGGCGCGGCTTAAGCGCCGGCATCACGGCAGCGCGGGCTTATCATTGCGCGCGGCGCGCGCGTCACCGCCTTTGTCCCGGGCGCGGATGACTGAATTTAGTTCGCCGCCAAAGATAAAAATCGACGCGCAGGCGTAAAGAAAAATCAGCGCGATCATGGCCGAAGCCAGGCCCGCATACATCGTCACATAGGCGAAGGCGTAGTCGGCGAGATAGCGCCCGAAGGCGGCGCCAGTTGCCATCCAAAGCAGCAGTGTCGTCACAATGCCCGGCCCGATTTCCTTGAACGACCGCCGCCCGGCCGGCAGCCAGCGATGCACAATGGTGAGCGCCAAAACCAGCACCACAGCGGCCACCGCGTAGCGCGCAAACGTGATCAATCCCTGGAAAGGCTCGAGCGTCGGTATAAAACGCAACAGCCGGTACCAGATGACCGGCGCCAGCACGACCAGGAATGCAAAGGCCAACAGGGCCACCGCGCCGACCAGCACGTAAACGATCGACTCGATGCGCAGCAGCCACCACGGCCGCCTCTCGCTCATGTCATAGGCGCGGTTCAGCGCGATACGCAGGCTCTCGACCCCGCTTGACGCAAAATAAAGCGCGAAAAGCACGCCGAAGGTCAGCACATTGCCGTGGCTGCCCGTCAGGACGCCGGCAATGTCGAATGCGATCGGGCCGGCAACTTCTTTTGGCCAAGCTTCCAGCAAAATGCGGGCAGCCTCGTCGGCCAGTTGCTGCGAGCCGAAGAAAAAACCGGCCAGCGCGGTGACCACGATCAGGAACGGAAACAAAGCCATCAGCGTGGAAAGCGCAATATGGCTGGCGATGGCCCAGCCGTCATCGGCGAGAAAATGCCGGCCCGCGTCGATAAAGACGCGCAACGATTTTATGGCGACGTGCAATTCGCGGGCCCCGTGGCGGCATCCTACGCCATTATCAGAATGGCGATTGGCCGGTGCTTTGCAAGGGGTCGACGTTCTAGCTTGGCGAGAAGCAAGAAAGGAAACTAGGCCGCCTGCACGTTTTCAAGGAATTGGCGCACTTCCGCTTCCAGGTTCTCGGTCTCGACCGTGACCGAGTCGGCGAGATCCCGCACGTCGGAAGCGGTGGCGCGTGCGTCGGTGGTGACGCCGGACACCCGGCTCATGGCCTCGGCGCCGTTACGGGCTTCGCCGGAGGCGCGGTTGACGCCCTCCGCGATCGAGGCGACGGCGGAATTCTGCTGATCGACGGTCGCCGCTACCGTGACGGCAATCGCCGACATGTCGCGGATGATGACGTTAACCTGCTCGATGGCCTGGGCGGCGTCGGCGGCGGCCGACTGGATCGCTCCGATCTGCTCGGCGATTTCTTCGGTCGCTCTGGCGGTCTGGCCGGCCAGCGACTTCACCTCGGCCGCTACCACCGCGAAACCGCGGCCGCTTTCGCCGGCGCGCGCCGCTTCGATGGTGGCGTTGAGCGCGAGCAAATTAGTCTGGCCGGCGATGGCCTGGATCAGGCCCACCACTTCGCCGATGCGGGTGGCGGCGTTGCCGAGTTGCGCCATGGTGCCGACGGTCCGCTGCGCCTCGGCGACCGCGCGGTCGGCAACGTCGCTCGACTTCGACGCCTGCGAGGCGATTTCGCCGATGGAAGCCGCCAGTTCCTCCACCGCGCTGGCGGCGGTGGAGACGTTGTCGGAAGCGGCGGTGACGCGTTGCTCGGCGGTGCGAGCCTCCGTCGATACCGTGTCGGCGGTCTTGTTGAGGTTGGCCGAACTGGTTTCGAGTTGGGTCGCCGCGGCGCGCAGCTTCCCGAGCGCGCTGCCGACCGAATTTTTGAACTGGCCGATGGTGGCGGCGATCGACTCGCTGCGCGCCTCGCGGGCGAAGCTTTCCTCGTTCTGCTCGCGCGCTAACTTTTCGCGTTCGATCATACGATCGCGAAAGACGATCACGGTGCGTGCCATATCGCCGATTTCGTCGCGTGCATGGGTGGCCGGGATACGCGCCGAAGTGTCGCCGCCGGCCAGCCGTTTCATCACATCGGCTAAGCCATGCAGGGGCCGCGTAATGCTGCGGCCGATTAGAAAGCTGAAGGCAAGGCCGAGCGCGACCATCGCCATGCCGGCCATGATGATGCCGTTGCGGGTATGGGCTTGCGATGCCGCCAGTGCGTCGGCCGCGCGCCTGGCGGCGCCGTTGGCAGACATGATGATGGCGTCGGCGCGGGGCAGCATGTTCTGGCTGTTAATGTCGATCAGCGCGCGCAGTGGGTGAGCGCGGTCGCTGGCCTGGATCCAGTTGGTAAAAATATTGACGTAGCGCTGGACGTCGCCCTCGAGCTTGCCCTTCATCGCCTGCGTGCCATCGACCAAGGAAAATGTATCGACGAATTGCTGATAGCCGGCCATGAATTGCTGCTGCGTCAAGTCGCGCGGGTTGAGCCGGTATTCCGCCTCTTGGTGACGCATGATCAAAAGCGTCATCATAAGTTTTTTGGCCTCGCCATCGGCCAACCACGTCATGTTGTCGTTAATGGCGTGTTCGATCTTGTTGCCGGCGTTTTTTAGCTCCGCGCGCAGCCCTTCCTCCTCGCTGAAACCGAGGACGTGCTGCACGGCGTAGAGCTTGTCGTAGTCGGACTTGATGTCGGCGAGGTCGCCGCGCAGCGCCGCTAGATCGTCGGCATGCCCGCCGCCGATGGAGCCTTGGATGGCGTCGAGGCTCTTGTTCGCCAATTGGTGAGACTGGTTGAAGGCGTCGAACAACGTATTGCGCTCGCGTCCGAAATCCTTCACCGCGATTCGCATCGAGGCGATGGCGATCTTGAGATCGCGGCTGGCGTCGGCGAGCGCGTGCGACCGGTCAACCGTTTGGAAGGCGCCGCCGACCTCGTCCTCTCCGGCGATATAAGTGAGCCCGTTGGCGAGGAAGCCGACCACCGGAACAAGCGCCAGCACGATGATGCGGGTGCGCACCGAAACGTTGGCAAGCGCGCGGCTCAGCCAATTGGACGGCAAACTGAATGTGAGGAAGCGTAAGTTGATAAAGCGCATGGGCCGGTTCGGTCTCGCCGGTGACGGGAAAGCGGCGCAAGGAGTACCGGCGCAGGAAAGCGCGAAATGGTTAATTTTGTAGCAATTTCGCGGCACAGTGCCGATTTACCGAGGCCAAGCAGGGCATTATCTGGCTACCATTGCTTTTGTGCACTGCACGCCTAGTGTAGACCGCCGACGCACTTGTTCCGAGGTTTCAGGATTCCCAGAGGACTAAAAATGCCGATTGCCGCTTCCCGACCCGCCGCCGAAGGCGAACTGATCGAGCTTAGCCGGGAGGCGACGTCGGCGCTCGAGGCCATCCTGGCCGACGCCACCCTCAAGGTCCGCGAGCGAGTGATTGTCGAGGGGCACGTCGTCGCTAAGGTGCTCGACCGCGAGCAGCGCGCGGCACATGGCCTGGCCTGGCTCGCCACCTATGTCGAGGCGGTCAAGCAGCTATCGGCCTATGCGGAGCGCATGGCCGGGATGGGCGCGCTCGGCGAAATCGAGGAAAATCTGGTCCGTATCGGCATCGGCGAGTGTCTGGCGCAGATCATCGGCGGCATTCCGATGAGCCAGGGCGAGATGGTGCGGCCGTCCGACATGGGGCTTAGCGCCGCGCAGGTCGCCACCCGCCTCGGCGCCGTCGAAAGTCTGATCGCCGACGGCAATACCGCGGCGCGGCGGGCGCGGTTGATGGAATTGATGCGTGTTCATCATGGCGCCACCGTCGGCGCCTGCGGTCTCGACGAGACGCTGGAATCGATCCGCGAGGAAATGCGGCGCTTCGCCGATTCCGAAGTGATTGAGCACGCGCAGGGCTGGCACCGCAGCAACAGCTATATCCCGCTCGACATCATCCATCAGATGTCGGAACTCGGCGTCTTCGGCCTCACCATCCCGGAAGACTTCGGCGGCATGGGGCTCGGCAAGGAATCGATGTGCGTGGTCTCGGAGGAATTGTCGCGCGGCTATATCGGCGTCGGCTCCCTCGGCACACGTTCGGAAATCGCGGCCGAACTCATTCTCGGCGGCGGCACCACCGCGCAAAAGGAAAAATGGTTGCCGAAGATCGCCTCCGGTGAAGTGCTGCCGACGGCGGTGTTCACCGAGCCCAACACCGGTTCCGATCTCGCGCACCTGAAAACGCGCGCGGTACGCGAGGGCAATGTCTACAAAGTCTACGGCAATAAGACCTGGATCACGCATCCGGTACGCGCCGACTTGATGACGCTTCTGGTGCGCACCAATCCGAAAGAGCCCGGCCACCGTGGCCTGTCGATGCTGCTCGCCGAGAAGCCGCGCGGCGACGACAACAACCCTTTCCCGGTGAAAGGCATGACCGGCACCGAGATCGAAGTGCTCGGTTATCGCGGCATGAAAGAATATGAAATCGCCTTCGACGGTTTCGAGGTGAAAGTGGAAAATCTATTAGGCGGGATAGAAGGTCTCGGCTTCAAGCAGCTGATGCAGACATTTGAATCCGCGCGCATCCAGACCGCCGCGCGCGCCATCGGCGTGGCGCAGGCGGCGATGGAACAGGCAATGTCCTACGCGCAGAGCCGCATCCAGTTCGGCCGCCCGATCGCCGAGTTCCCGCGCGTCGCCGACAAGATCGTGATGATGGCGGTCGAGATCATGATCGCACGCCAGCTCACCTATCACGCCGCGCGCGAAAAGGATTCGGGCCGCCGCTGCGATCTGGAAGCCGGCATGGCAAAATTGTTCGGTGCGCGCGTCGCGTGGGCCAATGCCGACAACGCGCTGCAAATCCACGGCGGCAACGGCTTCGCGCTCGAATTCCCGGTCTCGCGCATTCTGTGCGACGCCCGCATCCTCAATATTTTCGAGGGTGCCGCCGAAATTCAGGCGCAGGTGATCGCGCGCCGGTTGCTGGACGGGACCAATTAGTCCGCAACGAATTGGTACCTTCCCGCGTTTGATCCAGAGCAAAACGCGCTTCGCGCGCGGGCTGTAGGATAAATGCATCAGCGGGAGGTTAATTCATGACGAAAGTGGCAATTAACGAGGGTGAATGGGTGGTGGTGTGCGACGGTGCCAAGGCGCTGGTGCTGGAAAATACCGGAGACGCCAAGTTTCCCAACCTCAAGACGCGCGAAGTTTACGAGCATAAAGCGTTGGCGACGCATGAACTCGGCACCGACGCGCCCGGCCGCTCGCACAGTTCGAACGGCCAGACCCGCAGCGCCGTCGGGCAGACTGACTGGCACCACCAGGAGGAACAGGAATTCCTCACCGATCTGGTCAAGCGGCTGGATTCCGCGGTCGAGGCCCATCAGGTCAAGTCGCTTATCTTGGTAGCCCCGCCGCGCGCCCTCGGCATCATCCGGCCGCTTTACAGCCACGCCTTGCGCGCGGCGGTCCTCGTTGAAATCGACAAGGATTTCGTCAAACTGCCGGTGCATGAGATCGAAAAGCACTTGGCCGGCTGACGGCGCGGCAGCGATTCTGGCTCGACCGCCGCAATTGCGATGCTATGGTCCGGCCTCGAATCGAGGCGAGGCAGTTTGGGCCGGCGAATGGGTATTCTCCATAAACTGTTGCGCGGCGGCGCTGTCGTTTCGGCGCTCACGCTGACAGCGGGTGCTGCCTGGCCGCAGGCGCATGTCGAACCGCGCGAACAGACGCCGTCACCCGCGACCGCGCCGGACACCAATCCGGTGAGCAATCCGATCGCCGTGCCCGGCTTTTGGGACCCGCGCCGGCGACCAGACCGGCCGGACCTGTCGCGGCTCAACGGCATTCGTTTTCTCACCGAGACCGACTTTCCGCCATTCGACTATGCCGGCCCCGACGGTCTGCCGGCCGGCTTCAATGTCGATCTGGCGCGGTTGATCTGCGAGGAGATCAAGGTCGCCTGCACCGTGCAGATGCGCCGCTTCGATACGCTGGTGGCCGCGCTTGACGCCAACCAGGGCGACGCGGTCATCGCTTCGATCGCGGCGACGCCGGAGATGCGCAAGCGCGTCGACTTCAGCGATCCTTACTACCGCACGCCGGCGCGCTTCGTCGCGCGCAAGGACAGCGCGATCAAGGACGTGCGGCCGCAAAAGCTGGAAGGAAGAAAGATCGGCGCCATCGCCGGCACCGCCCACGAGGCCTATATCAAGATGCTGTTCACCGAAGCCGAACTGCATCCCTATAAAAACGCGGACGAAGCGCGTGCCGCGCTCAAGAGCGGCCAGGTGGACCTCCTATTCGGCGATGGCGTGGCACTGGCGTTCTGGCTCAACGGTACAGACTCTGCCGGCTGCTGCGCATTCCGCGGCGGCCCCTTCATGGAAAGCCGCTACTTCGGCGAGGGCGTCGGCATCGCGGTCAAGCGCAACAACGATCTGCTGCGCCAGGCGCTGAACTGGGCCATGTTCCGGCTATGGGAGCAGGGCCGCTTTACCGATTTGTGGCTGCGCTATTTCCCAATCAGTCCGTTTTAGATTTTAGGAACGCGAGCGCGCCGCGCGCGGCCGCTACTCCGGTGGCGAACGACGCCTGCAACAGATAGCCGCCGGTCGGGGCTTCCCAGTCGAGCATTTCGCCGGCGGCGAAGACGCCGGGAATTTTCGTCAGCATGAAGTTTTGGTCGAGCGTATCAAAGGCGATGCCACCGGCGATCGAGATCGCGGTTGCGATTGGCTGCACGCCGGTAAGACGAACCGGCACCGACTTGATCAGCGAGGCGAGGTCGTCCAGTTTCAGGCTCGATAGCGGCTTGCCGAACGACAGCGCGGCCTCGTGCAGCAGGGCGGTTTCAACCGGCGACAATTTGGCCGCCTTGCGCAAGACATTCGCGAGAGATTGCTTGCCGCGTGGCGCCTTGAATTTTTCCGCGAGCTTAGCGGCGGCGACATCGGGGTTGAGGTCGATGTGGATCGTCGCATGACCCGGGGCGTTGATGGCGTCGCGCAGCTTTGCCGACAGCGCATAGATCGCGCCGCCTTCGAGGCCTTCGCGCGTGACGATGCATTCGCCGCGCACGGTCTGGCCGTTGAAGCTGATGGCGATGGTCTTGAGCGGCGTCCCCTCGAAGCCGCGGAATTTCTCGGACCAGTTGACGATGAAGCCGCAGTTCGATGGTCGGAGAGGTGCGATGCTGATGCCGCGCGCTTCCAGTATATTCGTCCACGATGCATCCGATCCAAGCTTCGGCCAACTCGCGCCGCCAAGCGCCAGCACGGTTACGTCGTGACCAACGACGACGACATCCCTGCCGGCATTGCGAAAGCAAAGTTCACCTTTCTCATTCCAGCCGGTCCAGTCATGGCGTGGTGCGAACACGACTTTGAGGTCGCTAAGCCGCCGCAGCCACGCACGTAGCAAAGGCGACGTCTTGAATGAATTTGGAAACACGCGTCCGCTTGAGCCGACGAAGGTCGCTTGCCCTAGATTTTCGGCCCAGGCGCGCAAGTCCGTTGGCGGAAAACTCTCGATCGCCTGCCGCAATAGCGGCGCGGCATCGCCATAGCGCGACAAGAACGCCGGCAAGTCCTCGCTGTGCGTGAGATTGAGGCCGCCACGCCCGGCGAGCAAAAACTTGCGGCCAAGCGATGGCATACGGTCATAGATCGTCACGGTGACGCCGGCCTGTGCCAGCGTCTCGGCGGCGATCAAGCCGGCCGGGCCGCCGCCAATGACGGCGGCCGACAAGCCGCTCGACAGTCCGATTTTATCGGAGGAAGGCATCAATTGCGTACTTTCACAGGCCATTTGACGGAACTATGCGCGTTGCCTATGTGTGCCCGCCGGAGACCCAAATGTCGATGATGACCGCTGCGAGCGTTGAAGACCTGAGTGCAAGCGACCTCAAGACGCTGGCCGAGCAGTCGAACGCGTGGCCGTTCGAGGAGGCAAAGAAGATCGTCGCGCGCCTGAAATCGAAACCCAAAGATGAAGTCATCTTCGAGACCGGCTACGGCCCCTCCGGCCTGCCGCATATCGGCACCTTCGGCGAAGTCGCGCGCACCACGATGGTGCGGCATGCCTTCCGCGTCCTGACCGAGGATAAGATCAAGACCCGGCTGATCGCCTTCTCCGACGACATGGACGGTCTGCGCAAGGTGCCGGACAACGTGCCGAACAAGGAGTTGCTCGAAAAGCATCTCGGCAAACCGCTCACCAAGGTGCCGGACCCTTTCGGCACGCATGACAGTTTCGGCGCGCACAACAACGCGCGGCTGCGCGCCTTCCTCGATCATTTCGGCTTCGACTACGAATTCATGTCCTCGACCGACTGCTACAAGTCCGGCCGCTTCGACGAGACGCTGCTCAGGATGCTGGCGCGGCTCGACAAGGTGATGGCGATCATGTTGCCGTCGCTGCGCGAGGAACGCGCCGCTACCTATTCGCCGTTCCTGCCGATCGATCCGAAAACCGGCGTGGTGTTGCAGGTGCCGGTCGTCTCGCACGATGCCCAGCGCGGCATGATCACGTTCGAGGACCCGCAGACGCAGGAGCGCTTCACGGTGCCGGTCACCGGCGGTGCCTGCAAGCTGCAATGGAAGCCGGACTGGGCGATGCGCTGGGTGGCGCTCGGCGTTGATTACGAAATGGCCGGCAAGGACCTGATCGACTCGGTCAAGCTCTCCGGGCAGATCTGCAAGGCGCTCGACGGCAAGCCACCGGAAGGTTTCAACTACGAACTGTTCCTCGACGAGAGCGGGCAGAAGATTTCCAAGTCGAAAGGCAACGGGCTCACCATCGATGAATGGCTGCGCTATGCCTCGCCGGAAAGCCTGTCGCTGTTCATGTACCGCGAGCCGAAGGCGGCCAAGCGCCTGCACTTCGACGTGATCCCGCGCGCGGTCGACGATTACCAGCAGTTTCTCGATGGCTATCGCCGTCAGGAACCGAAGCAGCAGATCCAGAATCCGGTCTGGCATATTCACGAGGGCCATCCGCCGCAAGGCGAGATGCCGGTGACATTCCAGATGCTACTGACCCTTGTTTCGTCGTCGAATGCGGAAAACGCCGAAACGCTGTGGGGCTTCATCGGCCGCTACCGGCCGGGGGTGACGGCGGCGACGCATCCGAAACTCAATGCCCAGGTCGAGTACGCCATTCATTATTTCCGCGACTTCGTGCAGCCGACAAAAAAATTTCGGCAACCGAGCGATCAGGAATGTGCGGCGCTCACCGATCTGCGCGACGCACTGGCGAATTTGCCGGCGGCGGCGAGCGCCGAAGCGATCCAGGATGTCGTCTATGAGATCGGGCGGCGCGAACCGTTTCTCGATCAGAAGAAAAAATCCAAGGACGGCAAGCCGGGCGTTTCGCTCGATTGGTTCAACATGCTGTACCAGGTGCTGCTTGGCCAGGAAAAAGGCCCGCGCTTCGGGTCGTTCGTGGCCGTCTACGGCGTGCAGGACACGGTCGACATGATCGACGGCGCCTTGGCGCGGTCGGCTTAAAAAATACCCCGCTTTCGCGGGGCATTTTATCTCTTCTTGTTTCTTGCGCTTGTGCTAGATCACGAACTCAGCACGAAGCGCCGATTGTCTTTCTGCGCCGGCCGCGCATTCATCGGAAACAGTTTGCCGAAAGCGTCGATGTCAGCTTGCGCCACCGAGATCGGATCGCGCAGCAAAAGCCAGTTGACCACTTCGCTGCACGGCGGCGTCGTCAGTGAACCCGAATAACGGTAGTAGCCGCGCTTGACCGGCAACATCGCATTCGGGTCGGCGACCGCCTTCATCTTGACCGGTGCGCCGGCCGCAGCCGGCATGTCGGCGATAATTTGTTTGAATGCGGCGTTAGGTTTACCCGCCGTCATCAGCGCGCCGACGACCGCGAGGGCGCCGGCTTTGTCACGGTGCACGAAATGCACTTCCATCGGATAGCTCTTGCCGGCGATCAGATGTTCGCTCGGATGATGAAAATGATACTGCAGCAGGTCGTAGTTGTCCTTACCGACTTGCAGCGTATTGCCGGGCTCGGCATTGACCTGAATGGTATGGCCGTTATTGACGATCATGTCGGGCTTCTTGCGCCAGGATATCTGCAGCGGCGGAAGTTGCGATTTGATGCTGCTTTCGATGTTGATCGGCGATTGCTGCGAACCGATCGAGCAAACTTTGCTAGCCGCGTCTACGTCGCCCCAATGCGACGGGCCATGCTCGCCTTCGTAACCCCAATCCGCCGCGAAACCGGTCGAGGCGCAGAGCGGGCATAGTGCGAGTCCGGCAAGCGCTTTCAAAGCGTAACGACGATTCATATTTGTCTCCCCACAAAAAGTGACGGGCCAGCGGATACCAGCATACAGGCAACCTCGACCGCCGGATGCATTAAGCCAGCGCGCGCTCCGCTAATTTTTATGTCTAATTTATACTACTGGCTTACCCACAGGATGCGGGCGATCCATTCGACATCCGCCATCTGCAAGGTGCGGTCGCGGTGTTCGGAGTTGAGCGATTTGAGCTCGATGGTCTTGACCGTCTTGCGCTTGAGCTCCTTGACCATGACCTCGCCTTTTCTGGTCTTGACCACGACGCGATCGCCCTTGCGCACGGGCGTTGCCGGCGACACCACGACGATGTCGCCGTCGCGATAGGCGGGCTTCATCGAATCGCCGGAAATCTCAAGCGCGTAGGCGTGCTCGTCGGTCACCGAGGGCAGCGTGGTCTCTTCCCAGCCTTTGCCGACTGGGAAGCCGCCATCGTCGAAATAGCCTTCGGCGCCGGCCTCGGCGAAACCGATCAACGGCACCTGCGAAATCGTAAACTTGCCGCCATCGGTGATCAGGCTGACGAAGGTTTCAACCCTGGTATTGGTCGCCGCCAAAGCCTTGGCCACGGACTCGGTCGAGGGCCAGCGCGGCCGCCCCTCCGGCGTGATGCGCTTGGATTTGTTGAAAGTCGTCGGGTCGAGGCCAGCTTTTTTGGCGAGGCCGGACGCCGTCATTTTGGAGCGGGCCGCCAGGCGGTCTATGGCGGACCAAATCTGCGAATGTGTCAGCATGGCAATATTCCGGCTTTGCGGGGGCCTCAAAAAGGGGCCGGCGAGGCCCTGTTTTTGCGAATCCCTTCGTGAATGATCTAGGAATTATAGCCTTTAATCGGGGCTTTGTCACAGGTTTTCGTAATTCTGGCCGGAAAAGATGTGGGTGGTGAACGGCGGCGGGACACCTGTTTTCGGTTTGGACTCGGCCGCTGGGCGCCGATAGGGTCTCGGCCATGCCATTTGGGAGCCCTCGCCGGTGATCGGTCTCTTTGATCGCCTGTCGCGCCCGCTGCTGCGGGCCCTCGACCCGGAAGACGCGCATGCTCTGGCGCTCAAGGCGCTGCGCTTTGTGCCGACGGTACGGACCGAAATAGACCCGCCCGAACTGAAAGTGCGGGCTTTCGGCCTCAATTTTCCCAATCCGATTGGGCTCGCGGCCGGTTTCGACAAAAACGCCGAGGTGCCGGACGCGATGCTGCGGCTCGGCTTCGGCTTTGTCGAGGTCGGCACCATCACGCCGCGCCCGCAGACCGGCAACCCAAAGCCGCGCCAGTTCCGCTTGCAGGCCGATGGAGGTGTCATCAACCGCCTAGGCTTCAACAACGGCGGGGCGGCCTCGGCGCTGGCGCGGCTTGCCGCCCGCGCCAACGAGGGCGGCATCGTCGGCGTCAATATCGGGGCCAACCGCGATTCGGACGACCGCGCCGAGGACTATGTGCGGCTTATCGAGACCTTCGCCGCCGTCGCCAGCTATTTCACCGTCAACGTCTCTTCGCCCAATACGCCGGGCCTGCGCAATCTCCAGCAGGCCGATGCGCTCGACGATTTGCTGGCGCGCGTGATCGACGCGCGCGACCGGGTGAAGCTGCGCGCGGGCCCGACTCCGGTGCTGCTGAAGATCGCGCCCGACCTGACGTTGCCGGACCTCGACGACGTGGTCGGCATCGCGCGCAAGCATCGCGTCGATGGCATGATCGTATCCAACACCACCATCGCGCGGCCCGGTTCGTTGCGCGCGCGCGACAAAGCGGGCGAGGCCGGCGGTCTCTCGGGCCGGCCGCTGTTCAAGCTGTCGACCCGGATGCTGGCGGAAACCTTCGTGCGGGCGGAAAACCAGTTTCCGCTGATCGGCGTCGGCGGCATCGATTCGAGCGCGACCGCGATTGCCAAGGTCAAAGCTGGCGCCACGCTGGTGCAGCTTTACACCGGGCTGGTTTATCGCGGCATTGGACTGGTGTCTGAGATCAAGACCGACATCGCCGCCGCGATCAAACGTGGCCACCGCGATTCGCTCGCCTCGATGGTCGGCTCGGACGCCGCCGACATCACGGCCGATAGCTGGCCGGGGTAACGGCTACTTGCCGCGCGGGGCGTTGACCAGGCGGATGATCAGCCAGATCGGAATGACGATCACGGCGCCGAGCAGGAAATAGCCCCACACCCAGCGGAAGGCGTCGAAGCCCATATTCCAGATCGAGCGGAACAGCCGCTCCACGCTATTCCAGATGTCGAAGGGGTTGAGGCCGAGCGCGCTCAAAACGACGCCGACCAGGATCGACACCAGAATAAGGCGCACCAGAACGCCCAGCGGCGAGCCACCAAAAATGCGGGTGACGGTGTCGTTGCTCATTCTTGGCTCCGCGGGTTCAAGCTCATTCGGCATTTTATCGGCTTTCATGCGACGGCTGCACCAGGCTCTAGCATCTTTTCCAGCGTTTCCAAGCGGTCGGCCTCGCGCGGCGGCTTGTCCCAGCGCAGCCGGTTGATGCGCGGAAAGCGCATGGCGACGCCGGATTTATGCCGGGTCGAGCGCTGAAGGCCTTCGAACGCGACCTCCAGCACCAGCCCGGTGTCGGGCTCGTGCGTCACCTCGCGCACCGGGCCGAATTTGTTGACGGTATTTCGGCGTACGAAGCGGTCGATCTGTTGCAGTTCCTCGTCGGTGAAACCGAAATAGGCCTTGCCGACCGGCACCAGTTGATCCTCGCCGTTCCAGACCCCGAAGGTGTAGTCGGAATAAAATGACGAGCGTTTCCCATGCCCGCGCTGCGCGTACATCAGCACTGCATCGACGATCATCGGGTCGCGCTTCCATTTCCACCATTGCCCTTTCGGACGGCCGGGGAGGTATGGCGCGTCGCGGCGCTTGAGCATGACGCCCTCAACGGCGTTGGCGTCTTCGTCGGCGCCGCCGGTCGCGGGATCGGCGCGCGCGGCGATTAGCTGTTTCCAGGTCTTGAACGGCACCAAAGGCGACAGATCAATGCGCGGATCATCAATTTTCTTGACGAAGCCTTCCAGCTCCTTGCGCCGCTCGGCAAACGGCAGTTCGCGCAAGTCGGTGTCGCCTTGCGCCAACAGATCATAGGCGCGCAAGTGCGCGGGAAATTCCGCCAGTAGTTTTGGCGTCACGGTCTTTCGGTTGAGCCGCTGCTGCAATACGTTGAACGATTGTACGCGGCCGGCGCGTAGGATCAGGAGTTCGCCGTCGATCGCGCCCGGCAGGCGAAGTGACGACAGGAGATCGGGAAAGGTTTTTGAAATATCCTCGCCGGTGCGCGAATAAAGCCGTGCGACGATATGGCCGTCTTCGTCGCGCCCGCTCACCGCCTGAACGCGGATGCCGTCCCATTTCCACTCCGCCATGAAGTCGGCGGGATCGAGCGAGGCGAAGTCAGCCTCCTCGATCGCATGCGCCAGCATGGCCGGACGGAACGGCGCGGGGTCTAAGTTGAGTGGCTTCTCGCCGCGGCCTTCCAGCCAGGCAAACAAATCAAGGTAAGGCGGCGTGAGGCCATGCCAGATGATTTCGATTTCGTCCGGCTCCTTGCCGCCCAGCGAAGCGGCGGCGATTTTTGCGAGCCGCGCCGACACGCCGATACGCAAGCCGCCGGTGACGAGTTTAAGCAAAGCCCAGCGGCCGGTCTCGTCGAGCGCATCGAGCCAGCGCGCGATCTGCGCCGGCAGTTGCGCTTTGCCGAGGGTCGAGAGCGTTTCGACGACGTCGGTGAGTGACGGCTTTCTTATCCCTCCCCCAACGGGGGAGGGTGGCGGGCGCAGGCCGCCGGGTGGAGGGCGCTTGTTTCCTGCTGCCGCCAAACCCCACCCGGCCGCTTCGCGGCCACCCTCCCCTTGCAGGGGAGGGATAGAAGAAGGCCACATCAGCGCCACCGTCTCCGACAAATCGCCGACGTAATCGTAGGACAGTGCGAACAGCGCCGGGTCGGTGCGCTCGGCGATCAGCGCACGGATCATGCCGGCCTTGGCGTTCTTGAACGACAGCGCGCCGGTCATCGCGGCGAGCGCATAACCGCGGTCGGGATCCTCGGTATTGCGTAGATAGTCAGCAATAAGCCGCAGCTTGTTGTTGCGGCCGGGCTCGTAGGCGAGGCGGTCGAGCAGTTCCGCGAAACGGTTCATGCATCGGCCTCGGCCGCTATATCGCTTTCTTCCTCATCGCCATAGCCGACAATGGCGAGCGGTCGCGCCTTGAGCCCGCGCGACTGCGCCCAATGCACCAGTGCTTCTTCCTCGCCATGCGTGACCCAGACTTCCGAACAGCCGGTGGCGGCGATGGTCGAGGTCAGGCCGTCCCAGTCGGCGTGATCTGAAATCACCAGCGGCAAGGTAACGCCGCGTTGGCGTGCGCGCGCCCGCACGCGCATCCAGCCGGATGCGAAGGCGAGCACTGGATCGGGAAAGCGCCGCGACCACAGGTCGGACATGGAAGTAGGTGGGCAAACCGTAATGGTGCCAGCGAGTTCGCTCTTCTTGGTTCCGCGCACCAGTTCGACCGGGCCGAGGTCGATGCCGCGGCTCTGGTAATAGGCGGTGATCTTTTCCATCGCGCCATGCAGATAGATCGTCTTGTCGTAGCCGGCCTGCCGCAGCATCGCGATTACGCGCTGCGCCTTGCCGAGCGAATAGGCGCCGACCAGATGGGCGCGCTCGGGAAACAGCGCGACCGAATGCAGCAGCTTTTCGATCTCACCGGCTGCGTCGTGATGGCGGAACACCGGAAGCCCGAACGTCGCTTCGGTAATAAAGACATCGCAAGGCACCAGTTCGAAAGGCGCGCAGGTCGGGTCCGGCAGATCCTTGTAGTCGCCGGAGGCGACCACGCGCAGGTCTTTGCATTCCACTTTGATCTGCGCCGAGCCGAGCACATGGCCCGCAGGGTGAAAACTCACCGACGCGCCGCCCATTTTGATTGTCTCGCCATACTTTATCGCCTGCGTCGAACCGGCAAAATTGTCGCCATAGCGCAGCCGCATGATGTCCAGCGTTTCCTGTGTCGCCAGCACGGCGCCATGGCCGGCGCGAGCATGGTCGGAATGGCCATGCGTGATCAGGGCCTTGTCGACCGGCCGGGTCGGATCGATATGAAAGCCGCCCGGCTTGCAGCATACGCCGGACGGCGTTGGAACCAGGATCTGTTCGGGGCGCATGGATGGTTAGATATGCCTGGGCGGACGGAATAGAATAGCGGCCATGAAGGCGCTCCCCCTTTTCGAGCCGAAGCCGCTATTGCCGGAGAATTTCGGCCGCTGGTTCGAAAGCCGCGGCTGGGTCCCGCGTGCGCACCAGCTTGAATTGCTGGCGAAGGCGCAAGAAGGGCGCTCGGTGCTTCTGATCGCGCCGACCGGCGGCGGCAAGACGTTGGCCGGCTTCTTGCCGACGCTGGTGGAGTTGAGTGAGCGCGCAACCGGGGGCAAGCGGCTAGTGTCCACCGGGCGCGAGGTCCGGCGCAATCAGGGCCTGCACACGCTCTACATATCGCCCCTGAAGGCACTCGCGGTCGACATCGCGCGCAATCTGAAAATTCCGGTGCGCGACATGGGGCTTCCAGTGCGGCTGGAAACACGCACCGGCGATACGCCGGCCAGTAAGCGTCAGCGCCAGCGTCGCGATCCGCCGGATATCTTGCTGACGACGCCCGAGCAACTGGCCTTGCTGCTGGCGAGCGCCGACGCGCCTTACATGTTCTCGACCTTGAAGCGCGTCGTGCTCGACGAGTTGCATTCGCTGGTCACCTCCAAGCGCGGCGATCTGCTGTCGCTCGGTCTGGCGCGACTATTTGCGCTGGCGCCGCAGATCACCACGGTCGGTCTGTCGGCGACGGTGGCGGAGCCGGATGAGTTGTGCCGCTTTCTGGTGCCGCAGCCGCTCGAAGGCCAGGCGCGCGCCGATCTGGTGATGGCGGAAGCGGGCGCGCAGCCGAGCGTGACCATGCTCGACACGCAAGAGCATTTGCCGTGGGCAGGGCATTCGGCGCGTCACGCGCTGCATGAGATTTACGGCCTCATCAAAACGCACAAGACCACGCTCATCTTCGTCAACACCCGCAGCCAGGCGGAATTCATCTTTCAATCGCTCTGGGGCGTCAACGACGACAATCTCGCCATCGCGCTGCATCACGGTTCGCTCGATGTCGCACAGCGCCGCAAGGTCGAGGACGCCATGACCGCCGGCAAATTGCGCGCGGTGGTCTGTACCTCGTCGCTCGATCTCGGTGTCGACTGGGGCGACGTCGATCTGGTGGTCAACATCGGCGCCCCGAAAGGCTCGTCGCGGCTGCTGCAACGCATTGGCCGCTCCAATCACCGGCTCGACGAACCGTCGGAAGCGGTGCTGGTGCCGGCCAATCGCTTCGAAGTGCTGGAATGCCGCGCCGCCATCGATGCCGTGGCCGAGAACGCGCAGGACACCCCGCCTCTGCGCACCGGCGCGCTCGACGTGCTGGCGCAACATATTCTCGGCCGCGCCGTCGGCGCGCCCTTTCTGGCGGATGAACTCTTCGCGGAAGTGCGGGCCGCCGCGCCTTATGCGGGACTGGCGCGTTCCGAATTCGACGCGGCCGTCGATTTCGTCGCCACCGGCGGCTATGCGCTGAAGGCTTACGAGCGCTTCGCCAAAATTCGTCAAGGCAAAGACGGCAAATGGCGCATCACCCACCCGCGCGTGGCGCAGCGTTACCGCATGAATGTCGGCACCATCGTCGAAGCCGACATGCTGAAAGTGCGGCTGGTGCGCAGTGCCGATCGCCGTTTCGGCGATCGGCCATCTAAAGTGCGCAAGTCGGCTACAGCCGACTTGCGTGGCAACCGCGGCGCCTTTATTCCGCGTGGCGGGCGGCTGCTGGGCCAGGTCGAGGAATATTTCATCGAGATGCTGTCGGTCGGCGACACCTTCGTCTTTGCCGGCGAAATTCTGAAATACGAGGCGCTGGTCGAGGACCAGGTCTATGTCTCGCGCTCGAACGCCACCGATCCGAAAGTGCCAGCGTACGAAGGCGGCAAGTTTCCGCTCTCGACGTATCTGGCGTCGCGCGTGCGCGTACTGCTCGCCGATCCGAAGGCCTGGCGCGCGCTGCCGGACCAAGTGCGCGAATGGCTTGAGATTCAGAACTGGCGCTCGCTGCTGCCGAAGCCGGGCGACCTTCTGGTCGAAACCTTCCCGCGCGCCGCCAAATCCTATCTGGTCTGCTATCCCTTCGAGGGCCGTCTGGCGCATCAGACGCTCGGCATGTTGCTCACCCGTCGTTTGGAACGCGCCGGCTTAAAGCCGCTCGGCTTTGTGGCGAACGAATATGCGCTGGCGATCTGGGGTCTTGGCGATATGGGTCTGCGCGTCGCGCGCGGCGACTTGTCGCTGAAGGAACTATTCGATCAGGACATGCTCGGCGACGATCTGGAAGAATGGCTCGCCGAGAGTGCGTTGATGAAACGCACCTTCCGCTCTTGCGCCATTATCGCCGGGCTGATCGAGAAGCGGTTCCCGGGCGAGGAAAAATCCCGTCGCCAACTCACCATCTCCACCGATCTGGTCTACGACGTGCTGCGCAAGCACCAGCCGGACCACATCCTTTTGCGTGCCGCCCGCGCCGACGCCGCCACCGGGCTCCTCGACATCAAGCGGCTGGGCGAAATGCTCTCGCGCATCCGGGGCCGAATCGTCCATAAACGGCTGGACCACGTGTCGCCGCTGGCGGTTCCGGTCATGCTGGAGATCGGGCGCGAGACGGTCTACGGCGAGGCGTCCGATACGCTGTTGGCGGAAGCCGCCGACGAACTGGTGAAAGAGGCGATGCAGTGAGGGCAATTCCGGTTTCAACGCGCAGCAATAGCGACCGAACGGAACATATTGTCGCCGTCGCCTCCGTTTCTCTCGTCGCCGACCCGGAAGGTGCGCTCTATTGGCCCGAACAGGGCCTGCTCGCGGTCAGCGATCTGCATCTGGAAAAGGGCTCGAGCTTTGCGGCGCGTGGCATGTTGCTGCCGCCATACGACACTGCGGCGACTTTGGCGCGCCTGACAAAGCTGATCGCGCGTTATGCCCCACGCGTTGTCGTCGCGCTGGGCGACAGTTTCCATGACGGTGGCGGTCCGGCGCGGCTCTGCGACGAAGATCGCGATAATATTCTGGCGATGCAGCGCGGCCGCGACTGGATCTGGATCACCGGCAATCACGATCCGGAACCGGCCGACGGCATTGGCGGCGCGTTTCATGAAACATTCGCGCTCGGTGCGATCACCTTCCGGCATTTGCCGAACGGCGCTGCCGGTGAAATTTGCGGACATCTGCATCCGGTCGCGCGTATCGCGCAGCGCGGCCGCTCGGTGCGCCGGCGCTGTTTTGCCGCCGGCACGACGCGCCTCGTGATGCCAGCCTTCGGCGAATTCACCGGTGGATTGAATGTGCGCGATGCGGCCTTTGCCGATCTGTTCGGCACGCTCGCCTTCACCGCGCATATGCTGGGGCCGGACCGGCTTTATACCTTCGCCGCCAAGCGCTGCCTCGCGGACTAATCCCTTCTGAACACTACGCTGCCGAACCAGCCGATCAGCAGCGCCATCATCGACGCGACGATGCCGTAAAGCAGGCCGTAATCCTGGGCGGCGTCGGCGACGAATTGCTCGAAGCCAGCCTTGATTACCTCGAGCGCTGAATTGGTACGCGCAACCATGACGCCATCGGCGAATAGCTTGACGTCGATGGCGTAATTTCCGGTCTGCACGTCGGCCGGCAGCGGAATGGCGGCGCGGAAAACCGTTGGCGTCAGAAACGTCACCGCGGTCGAGGCTTCCCGATAGGCGCCGCTTTCCGTTTGCAGCTTGACGAAAGCGACGCGGAATGGATCGTCGTGCACGGTGTCGGCGGTATCGGGGCCGATGCGCTGCGGCAACAGGAAATGCTCGATGCCCACTTGCAGGTTGCGCAGCGTATCCGACGCGGCGATCTGATTGACCGGCCGGTTGCTCAAAACGCCGAGATAAGATGGCACCCGCACGAATTCGCGCGAGTCGAGATTGACCCAGATGCCGAGCACGCGTTCCTTGCGGCGTGTGCGCAGGGTCTGGCGCGGCCCCGTCACCGTGACGACAAGGTCATAGGCGCTGCGAAGCACAGAGCCAGGGCGGTCCGGCTCGACGGTGCCGAACAGCACCAAATCCTCACCGATAAAGTTCGAGGTCACCGCAACCCGGTGGTTCGACAGCGACACCACCAGCCGCTCGGCGCTCGCGGGCGCCAAGCAACAAACAAACGCGGCAAGCAGCGCCAGGCTCGTGAGCGATGCTGCAAGCGCGCGGCGCATCAGCCGTTCCTCACCAGACGGATCGAATAAAGGTCGTCGGGCTGTACCACCAACTCATAGGCAAAGCGCAAACCGACCGCGAAGACCAGAAGGCCGAGCAGCAGGCGCAGGCGTTCGGCGCGCATCTTTTGCCCGGTGCGGGCGCCGAACTGCGCCCCGATCACGCCGCCCACCATCAGGATCAATGCAAGCACCGCATCGACCAAGTGGTTGGTGGCGGCATGCATTATCGTCGCCGATGCCATCGTCACCAGCGTCAGCACCATCGAGGTGCCGATGACAGTCGCGGTCGGCACGCGCAGGAAATAGATCAGCATCGGCACCAGCAAAAAGCCACCGCCGATGCCGAGAATGGCGCCGATGAAGCCGATCGTAAATCCGATGCCCCAGACGGGAATCGCCGACACATAAATCTTCGATCGCTTGAAGCGCATCTTGAGCGGCAACCCGTGCACCCAGTTGTGGCTGCCGGGCCGGCGCAACGTCGCGCGCCCACCCCGGTAAGCTCGCAACTCGGCCTGCACGCTTTCATTGATCATCAGAGCGCCGACCGCGGTCAAAAGCGTGACGTATGACAGGCCGATCACCAGATCGAGCTGATCGACCTCGCGCAGCTTGGTGAAGAGCCACACGCCGGTGGCGGTGCCGACAATGCCGGCCGACAGCAGCATCATCGCCAGCGCGATGTCGATGGCGCGCTTACGCCAATAAGTGATGGCGCCGGTAAAGGACGAGGCGGCGATGTGGCTGGCCACGCTCGCCACCGCGACCGCTGGCGAGATGCCGACGAAAATCAGCAACGGCGTCATCAGGAAGCCGCCGCCAATGCCGAACATGCCGGAGATGAACCCGACCGCCAGCCCCATCCCCAGCACGAGGAAGATGTTGACCGGCAGGTCGGCGATCGGAAGGTAGATCTGCAAGCGGCTTGTCCGGCGTTCGGGCCGCGCGGGCCCGGTCCGCGCGCCCGGCCGTTTCGGTTATCGCGCAATACACCCAGGCGCGGACGTGTCGGCGATACGGGCTTTAAAAGAGACGGCAGCCCGGAACCGTTAGCGGCCAAAATCGATGTCGGTGACAATGACGATAGCCATCATCTCTTCGCGCGATTCGCGACGCTTTGCCAACGCTTTCGCTGCCGTAACCTTACCGGCGCGCGGCGTCGTAAGTCGGCGCCGGCATGATGACGGAAATCGCGCGGCCCGTGCGCGCTTTCGGCCGCGCCGGCGCGCCTGTGATTTCGTCCCAGCCGCCTTGCGGCGTCGGCACGGCGATGGCGCTGTGCGGCTGCGGCTTGGCGACAAAAGAATTAACGGCGTTGCGGGCGCCGGCCAGCGCCTCGGGATCGAGACGGGTCGCCATCTCGTCGCGCTTCTTGACGGCTTCGCGGTCGCCCTGGTTGGCGGCCAGCGCGAACCATTTGTAGGACTCGATGTCGTCCTTATCGGTGCCGAGCCCGCGCGCACATAGGATGCCGAGATTATACTGGCTGTCGGCGACGCCGTGCTCGGCAGCCTTGCGGAACCAGGTCACAGCGGTGGCGTAATCCGGCTTGCCGTCGATGCCCTCGGCATAAAGCACCGCCAAATTATGCATTGCCTTGGCGTGGCCTTTGCTGGCGGCGGCCAGATAGAGCTTACGCGCCTGGGCCAGATTCTTTTTCACGCCGAGGCCCTTTTCCAGCAGACTGGCGTAACGGAATTGGGCCGGCGCCAGTCCTTTAGCGGCGGCGCGCTCATACCAGTGCGCGGCCTCTTCCGCATTGGCCGGCACGCCGCTCCCTTCGGCCAAGCGCACCGCCACTTCATAAGCCGCGCCGGCATCGCCTTCGGCGGCTGCGTTGCGCAGTTTGGCGCTGCCAATGGCGAGCGGCAGTTCGGCGGCGTCCAGTCCTGGCGGCGGCATCGGCCGCGCTTTGGCGCTATTGCGCGCGATCGATCCGGTGACGTCGTTTCCCGGCGGCAATGCCGGCGGGCTCAGCGCCGGCGGATTCAACAAAGACGGTTCGGTTTGCCCGGCTGGATAGAGAACCGTAGGCATTTTTTCGGCCAGATCGCCGCTCATCGGCGCCGGCGATATGTAGTCCGGCAGCACCGGCGGGCTGAGCGGGACGGGCGGATTGGCCGCAAGCTGGGCCGGCGCCGCCGGATCGCCGCCATTGCCGGTATTGAGTTCGCCGGTAACCTGCGATTCGGGCGCTTGCGCCAGTTCGGGCCGGCGCGAGCCGGAGCCGCCGAAGTCGAAAAAGGTGCTGGCGATCTGGATCGAGCCGATCACGATCGCCACCAGGCTGGCGGCGATGAACAGCGACTTGATCTTTCTCATCATCGAGGCGCGCAGCGGCTGGCTCTCGCCCGCTTCGCTCTCATAGGCCTCGATCGGTTCCTGTGGTTTCGGCGCACGCGGTGTTGCGGTTTCGACGGCGGCTTGCGCGGCCCGCCGTGCGGCGGCGATGAAACCGGATTTGCCGACTGGTGCGCCGGCGGCGGCCGGCCGCGCGCCGCCCAGCGCCGCTTCCGACGCGGCGATGCGCGCCGACGCATGCGACGACGGCCGGCCCGAACCGGGCTCGAGCGGCTGGTCGGGCGGCAGATTGGGATCGATCGCAAGCCGTGCGGCCGGCGGCAAGCGCTTGGGCGCGGCCTGCGGCGCCGGCGCGTCGGCAGGCCGTTGCGGCATCGGCGGCGGTGCGGTCTGTTGCGCAGGTTGCGGCATCGACGTGGCGGGCTGTGCCGCGGACGGCGGCGTCTCGACGACCGCACGCGCGGCAATTCGGCCGACCGGCTGCGTCAGTTCGATGGTGTCGGGATCTGCCATGGCGCGACGGTCGCCGCGGGCGACGCTTTCGATGGACGCCAGCCTGTCGACGACCAGGCCGAGCGTGCCATGCACGGCGTCGAGCGCGTCCTGCGTGCGCGCGATATCGTTCTTGAGATCGATTACGCTGGGCGAGTCGGTTTCACGCACGCCGCCTGCGCCCTTATCGGCGCGCATTTCTTCGATGTGAACCAGAAGATCGCCGAGCCCACGCTCGATCGCTTCAAGGTGGCCGAGGCGTGAATCCGAAGCATCCAGCCGTTGCACCAGCGCGACGATTTGATCCTCGAGATGACCGGCCGCGACATTGTCGCCGCGCGAATGCTGGATCTGCTGAATCTGTTCGATCTTGTCCGACAGCGACTCGACCAAAGCTTCCAGCCGCGGCGGCACCGTGCCGCCATTCTGCGTGCGCTCGGCCAGCGCCTCGGCGAGCGCCGAAATGCGGTGTTCGAGATTGTTGAGCGCCTCGCTACCGCCGCCGCCGCCGAAGTGGTCGACCTTGGCGGCCAGTTGCTGCACCTGCGCGGCGAGCCGCCCGACCGCTTCGTCCGACGCCACATGGCCCGCCATCTCGCGCAGCGCGGTGATGGCATGTTCGAGTTGGCCGAGGGTTTGCGGGTCCTTCTGCGCCACGATCAAATCGATCTTGTGCGCCAGCCCGTCGACGGCCTCGTTGAAGCCGACCAGATTTTCCGCCGGCGTAAGTCCACGCAACGCGTCGCGCACTTCCGCGAGCCCATGCTCGATACCGGACAACGCGCCGGCATCGACGCCGGCGCCGGATTGGCGGTTTTCGGCAACGCGTTGCGTCAGCCCCTGAATTTGCTTTTCGATTTTTTCGATGGCGCGGCGCGGCATCGCTTCGTTGAGCGCGTTGCCGATGTCGCCCAGTTCCGCGCGCAAGGCATTGATCGCGTCTTCAACACCGGGACGCCGCAGTGTTTCGATCTGATCGGTAATCAGGCGCAGATGTTCTTCCAGGCCGGACAGGTCCTGCGCCGGCACCGGCGTCAGGACGGGCGCGGGCTGGGCCATGGCGGGCGCTTGCGCTTGCGGCGGCGGCTGGCCTTGCTGGCCGTTCAACGCGCGCTGGCGCGCCGCGATTTCGGCGACGGCGCGATCAAGCCCCGGCGGCGCTGGCCGCGCGGCAAGCGCGCCCGGATAGATCGGTTGCTGGAGCGGCCGCGCCGCCTGCGGCATCGGCATCTGCCCGGGCGCCATTGGACGCTGCGCCATCATCTGCGGCAAATTGACGAATTGCTCGATCCGCCGGTCGAGCCGGGCGATCAACTCGGCGATTTGGCGGTCATGGTCGCTGCGGCTCTGCTCGCGCCGCACGTGTTTGGGCGCATAAGCGGCCGGTCCCGAGCGGGAGAATTTATCGATACGGTGCGAAATGTCGTCGAGGCGTTGATGCACACTCGACATGTCACCGCTGTAGCTGTCCTCATCATCATAGCCGCCATCTTCTTCGGCTTGCTGAAGGATGATGGAGTTGAGCCATTCGCCCAACGGCATGCCCGACCGGCGCGCCGCCTCTTTGGCTGTCTCGCGAGCTTCCGGCCTGATGCCTTTCACACTCCACGGGACAGCGAATTTCATTCTCACATCCACGGTCGAGGTGGACGCGCAAAGAGCCTGGATCGGCTCTCGTGGAACCGGCGCGCATTTCGGGCGAAAAGGGCGCGGGCCGATCCGTCGTCCACACCCCGACTTTTTGCCGTTCGCGGTAAACAAGCGGTTAAAATTTGCCGGAAGTGCCGGACTTTCCCGGCGAATTTTCGATTTTCAAGCCCGCGGCTGGAACCGTGAGGACGCGCTTTTTGCTGTTAGCGCGCAGTCTATGCGAGCCCTTAATTCGACCGTAAACCGGGCCGGGCATAATAGGCCCGCGCGCAAGCTGAATCCCCGGTCGGGACGCCAGGGAACGAGCGGACGTGGCGAGACGTAAACGAAGTCTTAACTAACGAGACGTTTGCGCCGCCCTTAAACGCTGGGGGAGAGAAACGATGCCGACCTACAAAGCGCCCGTCGACGACGCCATGTTTTTGCTCAATGACGTCTTTCACATCGAGCGCTACGGCAACCTGCCGGGTTTTGCCGACGCCACGCCCGACTTGATCGAGGCGATTCTGCGCGAGGCGGCCAAGCTCAGCGAAGACGTGCTCACCCCGCTTAATCGCGTTGGGGACCAGGAAGGCTGCACCCGCAATACCGACGGCACCGTTTCAACACCCACCGGCTTCAAGGATGCCTTCAAGCAGCTCACCGAAGGCGGCTGGATCGGCATCTCGGTGCCGGAGGAGTTCGGCGGCCAGGGCCTGCCGATGACGATGACCACCACCGTCAACGAGTTCCTCTGCTCGGCCAACATGGCCTTCGCCATGTATCCCGGCCTGACGCAAGGCGCGATCGCCGCCATGCTGGTGCATGCCTCGCAGGAGCTGAAGGAAAAATACCTGCCCAACATGGTGGCCGGCACCTGGACCGGCACCATGAACCTGACCGAGCCGCATTGCGGCACTGACTTGGGCCTGTTGCGCACCAAGGCGGTCAAGCAGGCCGACGGCAGCTACAAGATCTCCGGCACCAAGATTTTCATCTCGGCCGGTGAACACGACATGTCCGAAAACATCATCCATCTGGTGCTTGCGCGCATCGAAGGCGCGCCCGCTGGCACCAAGGGCATTTCGCTTTTCGTCGTGCCCAAGATCATGGTCAAGGACGACGGCTCGCTCGGCGAACGCAACGGCGTGTCGTGCGGCTCGCTCGAAGAAAAGATGGGCATTCACGGCAACTCGACCTGCGTGATGAATTACGACGGCGCCACCGGCTGGCTGATCGGCGAGGAAAACCGCGGCCTTCCCGCCATGTTCGTGATGATGAACGAAGCGCGCCTCGGCGTCGGCATTCAGGGCCTGGCGCAATCGGAGGTCGCCTATCAGAACGCCGTCATCTACACCAAGGAACGCCTGCAAGGCCGCGCGCTTACCGGCGCGAAATATCCCGACAAGCCGGCCGACCCGATCATCGTGCATCCGGACGTGCGCCGCACGCTGATGACCATTCGCGCCTTTAACGAAGCGGCGCGCGCGCTGGTGATGTGGGCCGGCTTGAAAAGCGACGTCGCGCATCGTTCCAGCGACGACAAGGAACGCCAGAGCGCCGACGATGCGCTCGGACTGCTCACGCCGGTCATCAAGGGGGTGCTTACCGACTTGGGATTCGCCAATACCGTGCAGGCGCAACAGCTTTACGGCGGTCACGGCTACATCGCCGAGCACGGCATGGAGCAGTTCGTGCGCGACGCGCGCATCGCGCAAATCTATGAAGGCGCCAATGGCATTCAGGCGCTCGATCTGGTTGGCCGTAAGCTCGGCAAGGACGGCGGCCGCGCGCTGATGGCCTTCCTCGGCGAGGTTGGCGCTTACGTCAAGGAAAAGAGCGCGGACGAGAAGATGAAGCCCTTCGTCACGCCGCTCGGCGTTGCCGCCGGCCATCTGCAACAGGCGTCGATGTGGTTCATGCAGAACGCCATGGCCAAGCCGGACAATGCCGGCGCCGGCGCCACCGACTACATGCATCTGTTCGGCCTGGTCGCGCTCGGCTACATGTGGTGCAAGATCGCCGAGGCCGCCGCCGCCAAAGCGCCGGGCGCCAATGGCTCGGCGGCTTACTACAACGCCAAGCTGGTGACCGCGCGCTTCTTCATGGACCGCATGTTGCCGGAAACCGTCACGCGCCTTGCGCGCATTCAGGCCGGCGCGGCCTCGACCATGGAATTGCCGGAGGAGGCGTTCTAAGATTTACGCCAAGGTGTGTCTGACGGCTGCGGCGAATTTTCCGCGCTTGCAGGTTTCGCGCACATAGTCGAGAAAAAGCCGGGCGACCGGACTTAAAGTCCGGCCGGTCAGCCGGAAGATCGCGACCTTGATGCTCAGATCCGACAGATCGATCGGCAGAATTTTCACCTTCAGCGCTTGATTGCGTAACACCAGCAGTTGCGGCGCCGTCAGGATGGCGAGAAAATCGCCGCTTGCCGCCAACTCGTTACGCAAGAAAGCCGAATAAGCGGCGACCGTCGCGCGCGGCGCCGGCATCTTGCGCGCGCCAAATACGTAGGCGACGTTGTCGGACGTGTTGTTCTGCATCACCCATTTTTCCTCGGCGAGGTCGCCAAGCGATATCTTGCGGCGGTTCGCCCATGGATTGCCAATGCCGGTCACGACAAAAAGCTGCTCATCGAAAAGGGTTTCGGCTTCGATATCCTTGGCGGCAAAATCGGGCAGCAGCCGGTTGATCTGGAAATCGATATTGCGCGCACGCAAATTGGCGAACTCGCCAGCCAGCGCCAAAACGACATTGATCGAGACGCGCGGGTAATTGCGCCAAAAACGTTTGATGACATCCGGCAGCAGCGCTTCGGTCAACGGTTCGGGTGAACCGATATAGAGTTCGCCCGTGCTCGGATCGGCCAGGCTTTCAATCTCCTTCATGCCCAGCTTGATCTCGTCGAGCGCGGCATTGGCGCGGCGTGCCAACGCTTCACCGTAGAGGGTCGCGACGACGCCGCGCCGGTTGCGGTCGAGCAGACGGACGCCGAGCGTTGCTTCGAGTTCGGCGACCGCGCGCGATATCGCGGGCTGCGAGATGTCCAGTGATGCGGCGGCTTTAGCCATGCTGCCGTGGCGCGTCGCGGCCAGCAGCATTTCCAGATCGGCGATGCCGATACTGTGACTGACGCGCGGAGAGCGGACGGCTTTAGACATACCAATTACCTATAGTAATATAAAAACTTGATAGCTTTACCATATACCAAATCCGCATAGCATCGCCAGCGTTGAATTATTTCAAACCAACGCAGGAGACTTCGATGAAGACCGGCTACAAGATTGCCTTGGCGCTGCTGGCGGGCGTGACGATCGGCGCGGCCACGATGAAGGGCCTGAACGCCCAAACCCAGCCGCGCGCCTACCACGTCGGCGAAGTCGACGTGTTCGACCGCGAAGGCTACGCCAAGAATTTCGTTCCGCTCGCCGATCCGCCGACCAAAGCCGCCGGCGGCCGCTTCGTTGTGCGGGGTGGCAGTCCAATCGCGATGGAAGGCGATGCGCCCAAGGGCCGTATCGTCATCCTCGAATTCGACAACATGGAAAAGCTCAAGGCCTGGCGCACGTCGATGAAAGACGCCGACAGCGTCCGGGAAAAATACGCCCGCACCCGCACCTATGCCGTGGAAGGTCTTGCGAAATAACCGCCGCGCACAAGACGGTCATCCATGTGAAGTGACGTGGATGACCGGTCGCGTTACGCCATCGCCTCGCGTTCGATGGTGGCCGACAGCCGCAGCACCGGCCGTGTCGTTTGCGTCTTGAGCAACTGATTGCTGTCGAAGGCGCCATCGACGCAGACGAATTCGAACGACGCCAGAATGCGGTCGACGCATTTGCCATCGATCGAGAATGGCAGCAGCAAACGTTCGTAGTGCACGACGCGCCCGCCTGAATCCCTGACGTCGTGGATGGTGTAGACCGGGCAGCCGGTCGCCACTGTCCGCCGGTAGGGCGAGCGCGCCGTCTGATAGTGTTCGGGCGGTATGACCTCGTCGAGAAACTTTCCGCTGCAATCGATCTTGCCGTAGACGCGCGCGATGGTCGGGCCATTGAAGCGGATCAGATAGCGCTCGCCATCGCCCGCGCCGGCGACGTCGAGAAAGCTGAGATTGGCGGAAATGCGCGACAGGTTTTCGGCTTCGACCGTCCGCCACAGCGGCGCAACTTCAGAGCCCAAACATCGCTTCCAGAAATTGATCAACCAGCGCTGGTTGATCGCCCGGATTAATTCCGGCTGGCCGTTCGGAAATTCCATCGCTAAAGAGTCCCGTCCGTTCTCGCGCCGAAGACTCTTCGACTCGCCGCCTGGATGTCAATTCACATCAACCATCCGAGCTTAGTTTTATCCCGGTTGGGAATTATCTTTCCGATGCCTGAACCGCATCATGAGCACGCAGGGTTTATTGAATAGAAATCAGGCGGCTTGAGCGGCTAGTGGCCGCCGCCGTGAACGCAGCAGCAGCCATGTCATGATCGACACGTTCACCAGATTCCAGCCGATGCCATTGAGAAAGGCGGCTTGATACGAGCCGGTGAAGTCGAAAATCGCGCCCGACATCCAGCCGCCCAGCGCCATCCCCAACAGTGTCGCCATCAGGACAAGACCGACGCGGGTGCCGGCCTGCGCCGGCGAAAAATATTCGCGCACGATGATGGCGTAGCTCGGCACGATGCCGCCCTGGAACAGGCCGAACATGGCGGAGATAATGTAGAGCGAATAAAGCCCGTTGAACGGCAGATACAAAAGTAGCGCAGTGCCTTGCAGAACCGAACCGAGCAGCAGCGTGCGCACGCCGCCGATGCGGTCGGCGATAAAGCCGGAGGCGACGCGGCTGAAAATGCCGCAGAACAGCATCAGCGACAGCATTTCGGCGCCGCGCGCCGCGCCGTAGCCGAGATCGCCGCAATAGGCGACCAGGTGCACTTGCGGCATCGACATCGCCACGCAGCAGGCAACGCCGGCGATGCAGAGCAAGACTTGCAGCGTCGTCGCCGAGAACGGGCTTTCGGCGCGCTTGCGTGCCGCGGCGGCGGTCGCCACGTCGCTATGACCGGCCGGCAGGCGCCGCCGCAACAGCACGACCAGCGGCAGCATCGCAATCAGAACGAAGATGCCGATACCGATATGGGTGGCGCGCCAGCCATCGCGCGCGATGAAATGCTGCACCACTGGCGGCCACACCGTGCCGGCGAGATAATTGCCAGCCGCGGCAATGGCGACTGCGATGCCGCGCCGTTTGGTAAACCAGTGCGAGATGTCGGCCATCAGCGGACCGAAAGTGGCCGAGCAACCGAAGCCGATCAGCAGTCCATGCGCGAGCGCGACCTGCGTGAGGTCGGCGGCAAAACCGACAGCGAGATAACCGAGGCAAAGACAGAGCGCGCCGAGCGCCGCCGGCACGGCGATACCGAAGCGGTCGGCGAGGCGGCCCATGACGACGCCGCCGCAGGCAAAGCCAATCATCGCCAGCGTATAGGGAAAAGCCGCTTGCGCGCGGTCGACGCCGAAGTCGGCCTGGATTGCCGGCAGCGCGACCACCACCGACCACATGCCGACGCCGCCGACGGTCGAGATCGCCAGCACGATGCCCAATCGCCGCCAGGCGTATGGCGAGTCGATGTCGGTATCGATGGCAGCTGGTATTGCGGCGGTCATAACGCTGTTTCCCGGCGAGGCGTCAGCGGTGGTAGCATGGTTGGCGTTGGCCTCGCCATACACTCCGCTCATTCCCGCGAAAGCGGGAATCCAGTTCTTGCTGCTGAACTTGACGTCCTGCGGGTAACTATCGAAATTCGCTCATCGCTTCTTTCGCAAACAATTCAATCGAATACGCCGCATCAGAAAATTTCATGTCTCCGAACACCATCTGGCACAGCACGTAATTGATGCCAGCTTCGCGTTCGAGTTTCGCAATATAGTCGCGCACCGTCGCCGGCGAACCGGCGACGCCATAGCCGAGCGCTTCGAGCGCGGTGAAGTCCACCGGGTAGACATCCTTGAGCGTGAACGGCACGCCGGCGCGCCGGAAAATAAAATCCATCGCTTGCCGCCAGCGCGTGTACGCCGCCTTGGCGATGCGCTGCGCCTCGGCATCGGTTTCCGCCACCACAACATGCCGCGTGATGCCGATATGCGGGAGCGCGGCCGGTTCGCGCTTGAGTGCCGCCCATTCCTGCCGGTAGCGGTCGGAAATGGCGCGCGCGCGTTCGGCCGGCCCGAGCGAAACCACGTTGATCGCGCGCGGCGCCGCCCAGCCAATGGCGTCCGGATTGGGCGCGCCATACCAGAGCGGCGGATGCGGGCGCTGCGCGGGTTTGGCCTGCACCACGAAATCTTTATACGAGTAAAATTTACCCGCGAAGTCGACGACGTCGTGCTCGAACGCCGCCATCAGCACCGCGAAGGCCTCGTGATACATCGCCTGCGCCTGGGTGGGATCGATCCCATAGCGCTCGTGTTCGAGCAACGCGCCGCCGCGGCCCACCCCGACCATCAGGCGGCCGCCGCTCATATGATCGAGCATGCAGATTTCTTCGTAGAGCCGCAGCGGATGATAAAGCGGCAGCACGTAAACCAGCGGCCCCAGCTTGATTTTGCGGGTGCGCTGGATGGCGGCGGCCAGAAAGACGCTGGGGCTTGAGGCCATGCCGAGCGGGGTCGAATGGTGTTCCGCCAGGTGATAGCCGGCGAATCCGGCTTTTTCGATTGTCTCGACCAGGCAAAGGCGCTCCTCTAGGAAGCCGCCCAATGGCGCGCCGTCGCTGTCAAGATGGTCGAATATGCCGAACTCAAGCACGCGCTGCACCTCCGTGACGAAGCCCAAAAATGCCGCTAGCCTGTGGTTCAAGCCGCCGGCTTATTCGTGCGGCTAACGGGAGGCACTCAATGCGAAAGACAGTTCTCGGCATCGCCGCGCTGATCGTGGCGGCATCGGCGGTCACCTCGGCACAGGCCGCGGACACCGTCAAGATCGGTTTGATCATGGCCTATTCAGGCCAGTTCGCCGACACCGCCGCGCAGATGGATAACGGCGTCAAGTTGTTCATGAAGAAATACGGCGACACCGTCGCCGGCAAGAAAATCGAAATCATCCGCAAGGACACCGGCGGCCCGAACCCGGCCGTCGCCAAGCGCCTGGCGGAGGAACTGATCGTGCGTGACAAGGCCGACATTCTCGCCGGCTTCACGTTGACGCCGGAAGCGCTCGGCGCCGCCGGGGCCTCGGCCGAAGGCAAGAAGTTCATGGTGGTCATGAACGCGGCGACCTCCATCATCACTGAGAAGTCGCCTTACATGGCGCGCACGTCGCTCACCATTCCGCAGCTCGAATACTCATTCGGCCAATGGGCGCAGAAGAACGGCGTGAAGAAGGTCTACACCATGGTGTCCGACTACGGTCCCGGCATCGACGCCGAAACCTGGTTCACCAAGGGCTTCAAGGGCGCGGGCGGCGAAATCGTCGGCTCGGTGCGCATGGCGGTCGCCAATCCGGACTTCTCCGCCTATGTGCAGAAGGCGAAGGACGTCAACCCGGACGCGGTCTTTATCTTTATCCCGGGTGGCGCGCAGCCGCCGGCGATGGCGAAGGCGATGCAGGAGCGCAACTTCCCGGCCAGCAAGATCCTCGGGCAGGGTGAGATCACCATGGACGACAATGCGCTCAAGAGCATGGGCGATGCCGCGCTCGGCATCCGCACCGTGTTTCACTATTCGTGGGAGCACAAGTCCAAGATGAACGCGGAATTCGTCAAAGCCTATGAGGCCGAATTCAAGCGCCATCCCGACGTGTTCTCGATCGGCGCCTGGGACGGCATGCATCTGATCTATGAAGCGCTGAAGAAGACCAAAGGCGATGCCGACGGCGATAAGCTGATCGCGGCCGCCAAGGGCATGAAGTGGGAAAGCCCGCGCGGCCCGATCTCGATCGATCCGGAGACCCGCGATATCGTGCAGGATGTCTATATCCGCAAGGTGCAGAAAGTCGGCGGTGTGGTCCAGAACGTTGAGTTCGACACCATCAAGAACGTCAAGGATCCCGCTCACGGCGCCAAATAACAAGACTGAGGCGTCGTTTCGAATTTCACCTTGGAATTCAACCGGCTTTCCGTCCCTCTCTTTTTTAGGGGAGGGACGGCCCCTCGCGCGCTGCGCTTCCCGGCCTTATGTTGAGCAGTAATCGATTCGCTCAAAAAGCCGGCCCCCATGGAAGCGCTCAATCTGCCGCGGCCCGCGTGGATGACCGAGGATCTCGTGCTGCTCGAAGAGCAGGCGCGCCGCTATATCGCCGACGAATTCACCCCTAACGTCGATCGCTGGCACGAAGCCGGCATGTACGAGCGTGAAGTCTGGAACAAAGCCGGCGCGGCCGGTCTCCTGTGCGCCTCGATGCCGGAAGAATATGGCGGCTCGGGCGGCAGTTTCGCGCATGAGGCGGTCATCAATCGCGAATTGTCGCTTGGCGGCTTCGATACGTTCGGCTCGCCGCTCCATTCCGGCATCGTCGCTCCTTACATTCTGCATTACGGCACCGAAGAGCAGAAAAAGCGTTGGCTGCCCAAGCTTGCCACCGGCGAAATGGTCGGCGCGATTGCGATGACCGAGCCCGGCACCGGCTCCGACCTGCAAGGGGTGAAGACCAAGGCGGAAAAATCAGGCAACGGCTATGTGCTCAACGGCGCCAAGACCTTCATTACCAACGGGCAGCACGCCAACCTCATCATCGTCGTCGCCAAGACCGATCCGAAGGCCGGCGCCAAGGGCACGTCACTCTTGGCGGTCGAGACCGACGGCGCGTCCGGCTTCCGGCGTGGCCGCAAGCTCAAAAAGCTTGGGCTCGATTCCGCCGACACCTCGGAACTGTTTTTCGACGACGTCAAGCTGCCGGCCGAGGCGCTGCTCGGCACCGAGGAGGGGCAGGGCTTCTATCAATTGATGAAGGAATTGCCGCAGGAGCGGCTGATCGTAGCGGTACACGCGGTGGCCATGATGGAGCGCGCGCTCGCGCTCACCATCGACTATGTCAAGCAGCGTCAGGCTTTCGGCAAGAAGATCATCGAGTTCCAGAACACGCAATTCGAACTCGCCGAATGTAAGACTGAAGTCACCATCGCCAAGGTGTTCCTCGATTACTGCATCGGCCTGCACGTCGAAGGCAAGCTCGATACCGTCACCGCCTCGATGGCCAAGTACAAGCTGAGCGACACGCAAGCGAAAGTGATCGACCGCTGCCTGCAATTATTCGGCGGTTACGGCTATATGGACGAATATCCGATCTCGCGCCTCTACCGCGACGCGCGGGTACTACGCATATACGCGGGAACGAACGAGATCATGAAGCTCTTGATCGCGCGCAGTCTTTAAGACGCGCAGGAGAACGCAAATGCCCGACGCATTCATTTACGACACCGTGCGCACGCCGCGCGGACGCGGCAAGGTCGACGGGTCGCTGCACGAGGTGACCGCGCTCAATCTGGCGGCGCAGGCGCTCGGCGCGATCAAAGACCGCAACAAGCTCGATCCGGCGCAGGTCGACGACGTGGTGCTCGGCTGCGTCGATCCGGTCGGCGAGGCCGGCGGGGATATCGCGCGCGCCGCCGCGCTGGTCGCAGGCTTCGGCGACAGCGTGCCCGGCATCCAGATCAACCGCTTCTGCGCTTCCGGCCTGGACGCGGTGAACTTCGCGGCCGCCGAAGTGATGGCCGGCCAGCACGACATGACCATCGGCGGCGGCGTCGAATCGATGAGCCGCGTCGGCATCGGCGCGTCCGGCGGCGCCTGGCCGGTCGATCCGTCGATCGCAGTCGAGACCTACTTTCTGCCGCAGGGCATTTCCGCCGATCTGATCGCGACCAAATACGGCTTCTCGCGCGACGATGTCGACGCCTACGCGGTCGAGAGCCAGAAGCGCGCGGCGAAATCCTGGGAGGCCGGCTATTTCAAAAATTCGGTGATGAAGGTGAAGGACGTCAACGGCCTCACCATTCTCGCCAAAGACGAGCACATGCGTCCGTCGACCACGATGCAGACGCTCGCGTCGTTGCAGCCGTCTTTCGTGCAGATGGGCGAAATGGCCGGCTTCGACGCCGTCGCGGTGCAGCGCTACCCCGAACTCGAAAGCATCAATCATGTGCATCACGCCGGCAATTCATCCGGCATTGTCGACGGTGCAGCCGCGGTCCTGATAGGCAACAAGGAAGCCGGCGCCAAAGCGGGCCTCAAACCGCGCGCGCGCATCAAGGCCTTCGCCAATATCGGCTCCGAACCGGCGATCATGCTGACCGGCCCGGTCGACGTGACCGAGAAGGTGTTACGCAAGGCCGGCATGAAGCTTTCCGATATCGATCTGTTCGAACTCAACGAAGCCTTCGCCTCGGTGGTGCTGCGCTACATGCAGGCCTTCGACATTGCGCACGACAAGATCAACGTGAACGGCGGCGCCATCGCCATGGGCCATCCGCTGGGCGCGACTGGCGCCATGATCCTCGGCACCGTGCTCGATGAACTGGAGCGCACCGGCAAATCGACCGCGCTGATCACGCTCTGCATCGGCGCCGGCATGGGTACGGCGACGATTATCGAACGGGTGTAGGCGGAACCGCGCATGCCGAAGATCGACATCGCGCAAATCGCGATCGACACCTCGACCAATTATTCGCCGCCGCACAATCGTGCGGTGGAAGGGCGCAGCCGTAAAAGACTCACTCGCGCCGCCGGGCTGACGCAGTTCGGCGTCAATGTCTGCACCCTCAAGCCGGGCGCGGCGTCGTCGCAGCGTCACTGGCATGAGAACGAGGACGAGTTCGTCTATGTGCTCGAAGGCGAAGTGGTCTTATGCGAGGATGACGGCGAGACGGTGCTTAAGGCCGGCGACAGCGCCGCCTGGAGGGCCGGTGTTGCCAATGGCCACTGTCTGGTCAACCGCTCGGATCGCGATGCGGCTTTTATCGAGGTCGGCACGCGCGCGGCTGTCGAGCGCGCGCATTATTCCGACATCGATATGAAGGTCGTCCGCGACGATAAAGGCTTTCGTTACACCAAGAAAAACGGCGAGTCGTATCCCATAGGAGCCTAAGGTCATGGCGAACTTCAATCTTGAAACCGACGCCGACGGCATTGCGCTGATCACCTGGGACATGCCCGGCCGCTCGATGAACGTGCTGACGCTGGAGGTGATCGAGGAACTCTCCGCCCTGGTCGCGAAGATCGAAGGCGACGCCGCCATCAAGGGCGTCGTCATCACCTCGGGCAAGGAAGCCTTCTGCGGCGGCGCCGATCTCACGATGCTCGAGCGCATGGGCGATCTCTACGCCAAGATGATGAAGAACGAGGGCGCGGAAGCCGCCGCCAATTTCATCTACGAGGAAAGCCGAAAGCTGTCGCAGCTTTATCGCCGCATCGAAAAGGGCAGCAAGGACAAAGAAGGCAAGGGCGGCAAGCCCTGGGTTTGCGCGCTCAATGGCACGGCGATGGGCGGCGGCTTCGAACTCGCGCTCGCCTGTCATCACCGTGTCGCCGCCGAAAATCCGAAGACGCGGCTCGGCCTGCCCGAAATCAAGATCGGTCTGTTTCCCGGCGCCGGCGGCACGCAGCGCGTGGCGCGCATGATGCAGCCGGCCGACGCGCTGCAATTCCTGCTCAAAGGCGATCAATTGAAAACCGACCGCGCCAGGGCGATGAAGCTGATCGACAATGTCGTGCCGCAGACCGACCTGATCAAAACCGCCAAGGACTGGATCAAGGCCGGCGGCAAGGCGGAAGCGCCGTGGGATGTGAAAGGCTTCAAGCTGCCGGGCGGTCTGGTTTATTCCAAGGCCGGCATGATGACCTTCCCGGCGGCGAACGCGATCTACCGCCGTGAGACTTACGACAACTATCCGGCCGCGCGCGCGATTCTTCAGGTCGTCTATGAGGGCCTGCAACTCGATATCGACACCGCGCTGCGCGTCGAGTCACGCTGGTTCGCCAAGATCCTGCGTTCGCCGGAAGCGGCGGCCATGATCCGCACGCTCTTCGTCAACATGCAGGATTTGAACAAGGGCGCGCGCCGTCCGGCCAAGGAGCCGCCGAGCAATTTGAAGAAAATCGGCGTCGTCGGCGCCGGCTTCATGGGCGCCGGCATCGCGCAGGTGAGCGCGGCGGCGGGTCTTGCCGTGGTGCTGGTCGACCGCGATCAGGAAACCGCCGACAAGGGCAAGGAGGGCTTGCACAAGTCGTTGAGCGACCGCGTCATGAAAGGCCGCATGAAAGGCGCCGAGCGCGACGCGCTGCTGGAAAAAATCACACCGACGCCGGATTACAATGCGCTCAAGGATTGCGACCTGATCATCGAGGCCGTGTTCGAGGACCGCAAGGTCAAGTCCGACGTGATTGCGAAAATCCAGGCGGTGATCGGCGATAACGCGGTGTTCGCCTCCAACACGTCGACGCTGCCGATCACGTCACTCGCCGCCGAGTTCAAGGATCCCAAGCGCTTCATCGGCGTGCACTTTTTCTCGCCGGTCGCGATCATGATGCTGACCGAAGTCATCATGGGCAAGGAAACCGGCGACCATGCGCTCGCGGTCGCGCTCGATTACATCCGCGTCATCCGCAAGACGCCCATTGTGGTTAACGATTCGCGCGGCTTCTACGCCAATCGTTGCGTGCTCAATTACATCCAGGAGGGCCACCTGATGCTGATGGAGGGCATTCCGCCGGCGATAGTGGAGAACACCGCGCGCATGGCCGGCATGCCGGTCGGCCCGCTCTCGCTCAATGACGAGACCGCGCTCGATCTCGGCTTGAAGATCGTGCGCGCCACCGAAGCCGATCTCGGTGCGGCGGCGGTCAACGCCGGTATGAAGAAGCTCCTGGAAGACCTGGTCGAGAAGCACGGCCGCTTGGGGCGCAAGAACGGCAAGGGCTTTTACGATTATCCGCAAGGCCAGCCGAAGAAGCTGTGGCCGGGCTTGGCCGATCTGTTGCCGAAGAAGCTCACGCGCCAGGAGGTCGAAGCGCTTGATGTCGAAGAGTTGATGCAGCGGTTTCTGGTGACGCAGGCGGTCGAGGCCGCGCGCACCTTCGAGGAGAAAGTCGTCACCGACGTGCGCGAAGCCGATGTCGGCTCCATCCTCGGCTTCGGCTTTGCGCCTTATTCGGGCGGCACGCTGTCTTACATCGACATGATGGGGACGAAGAAATTCGTCGCGCTGTGTCAGAAGCTGGAAAAGAAATACGGCAAGCGCTTCGCGCCGCCCAAGCTTCTTCTCGACATGGCCGAGAACAACGAAAGCTTCTACGGCCGCTTCGCGCCGTCGAAGAAGAAAGAGGTGGCGTAGCGTTAACGTCATCGTCCGCGCAAGCGGACGATCCAGCCCTTGCTTTTTACGGTGCAGCATAGTGCCGGGTCACCCGCGTTCGCGGGTGATGACGGCATGTACTACATCACCACCGTCAGCCGTTTCGCCGCGCGCGTGACGCCCGTGTAAAGCCACCTGGCGCGGCTTTCCTGAAACGCGAAACTCTCGTCGAACAGCACGACGTCGTCCCACTGCGACCCTTGCGCCTTGTGCACGGTGAGCACATAGCCGTAATCGAACTCGTCGTAGGGCTTGCGGCGTGGCCAGTCGATTTGCTCGATGCCGCCGGTGAAGCATTCCGGCCGCACCGACACCTTGACGCCGCGCGTCGCGGTCTCGTCGTCCGGTAACAGCCGCATGGTCATGATGCCGGTTTTGCGCCCGCCGCGTTCCTTCACCGTCCACAGGCCGCCGTTGAACAGGCCTTTCTTGCGGTTGTTGCGCAGGCACACCAGCTTGTCGCCGGCTTCCGGCATGGTGTCCTTGAAGCCGCGCCGCTCGCGCATGCGCAGATTGTAAGCGCGCCGCGTGTTGTTGCGCCCGACCAGAACCTGATCGGCATTGAGCACGCGCTCGGGATCGAGATCGCTTTTCGCCACCACTTCGCTTTCGCCGTAGCGGCCGGGCTCGAGATAATCGCCGGCGCGGATGTCCATCGACAGCCGGATGATCGGATTGTCGCGCGCCTGCCGATGCACTTCGGTCAGCATCACGTCCGGTTCTTGTTCCGTGAAAAATCCGCCGCCGTTCGCGCCGCCCTGGATCGGCGGCAATTGCGCCGGATCGCCCAGCACCAGAAGCGGCACGCCGAACGAGAGCAGGTCGCGCCCGAGTTCGGCATCGACCATCGAGCATTCGTCGATGATGATCAGTTCGGCTTTGGAAGCGGGCGCCTCGTCCCACAGATCGAAGCTCGGCACTTCCTCGCCGCTTTCGCGCGCGCGGTAGATCAGCGAATGAATGGTGGTCGCGCCGCGGCAGCCTTTGCCGCGCATCACCGAGGCCGCCTTGCCGGTGAAGGCGGCGAACTTCACCTCGCCATCGACGTCATCGGCGATGTGGGTGGCGAGCGTGGTCTTGCCGGTGCCGGCAAAGCCGAACAGGCGAAACACCTGCGGGTTGCCGTTCGTTCCAGGCTTGGCCTTGAGCCAGCTTGAGACGGCTTGCAGGGCATCGTCCTGGTGAGGGGTGAATTCGGTCATGTCACTTTCGAAACGGTCAGGCGAAGCAATAGACCATGGCAGGCGCGGGTGAAAGAACAAAATAAGAACTAAAACGTGTATAGGCTCGGCGGAATGCGTGCAAGCCGGGGATAGATTTCAAGTCTGCATTGCGCGTCACCCGACTGTCATAGAGCGCCGATAAATCTGCCGGTCGCTGTGCGGGCAGGGGAGAGAGTAATGGCCGATCGCGTTCATAGCGTGCTGTTTCTGTGCACTGGCAATTCGGCGCGCTCGATCATCGGCGAGGCCATTCTCAACGACCTCGGCAAAGGCAAGTTCAAGGCCTTCAGCGCCGGCAGCCAGCCGAAGGGCGCGGTTAATCCGCATACCATCGATGACGCCTATCGCATGATGCGGCGCCGCGTTGAGCTGCTGCTGACGCTGCCGGTCGAAAAGCTCGACCGCATGGTACTGACGCAGCGGCTCAAAGACATCGGCCGCAGCGAAGGCGCGACTGCGATGGCGAAGGCGGAGTAGACATACATTCCGCTCGGCACCTAGGGCTGCATATCGCCAGCGTGCGCTATTCTCGTGCAGGCCTTCTTTGGCCCGGCGAAAAGGCCGCCAGGCCTTGATCCCGGGCTTGACCAAGGCCTTCGGCTTCCCACATTGCCCTTTGCCCGTCGCCATGTTTAAGGTCGCGGCCTCTTTTAATATCCGCGGACGGCTGCATGGCTCGTGACCAGATCGACATGACCCCGATTGAGACGCGCGACGAACTCGTCGCCTGGCTCGAAGCGGGATGCAAGCCGAGGTCGCAATTCCGCGCCGGCACCGAACATGAAAAATTCGTCTTCACGATCGATGACCACCGGCCCGTGCCCTATGCCGGGCCGCGCAGCATTCGCGCCATCCTGGACGGCATGCATGGTCTGCTTGGCTGGGATCCGATCATGGAAGGCGACAACATCATCGGCATGTTCGACGTCACCGGCGGCGGCGCCATCTCGCTCGAACCGGGCGGGCAGTTCGAATTGTCCGGCGCGCCGGTCGAAACCGTGCACCAGACCGCGTCAGAGTTGTTCGCACATCTGGCGCAGGTGCGCGAAGTGGCCAAGCCCCTCGGCATCGGCTTTCTCGGCCTCGGCATGACGCCCAATTGGTCGCGCGCCGACATGCCGGTGATGCCGAAAGGCCGCTACAAGATCATGACCAACTACATGCCGAAGGTCGGCACGCGCGGCCTCGACATGATGTACCGCACCTGCACGGTGCAATCGAATCTCGACTTCTCGTCGGAAGCCGACATGGTGCGCAAGCTGCGCGTTTCGCTCGCCTTGCAGCCGGTCGCTACCGCGCTTTTTGCCAATTCGCCCTTTACCGAGGGCAAGCCGAACGGTTTTTTATCGGCACGCGCGGAAATCTGGCGCGACACCGACAATAACCGCGCCGGCATGCTGCCCTGGGCCTTCGAAGACGGCATGGGCTTCGAGCGTTATGTCGACTATGCGCTCGGCGTGCCGATGTATTTCATCAAGCGCGGCAACGACTACATCGACGTCGCCGGCAAATCGTTCCGCGATTTCTTTGCCGGCAAGCTTGCCGACTTGCCGGGCGAGCGCCCGACCATTTCCGACTGGGCCAATCATCTGTCGACGATTTTTCCCGAGGTGCGGCTCAAGCGTTATCTCGAAATGCGCGGTGCCGACGGCGGGCCGTGGCGGCGGCTGCCGTCGCTCACCGCCTACTGGATTGGGCTGCTATACGATGACGATGCGCTCACCGCTTGTTGGGACATGGTAAAAAGTTGGGGCGCGGACGAGCGCCAGAAATTGCGCGATGATGTGCCGCGGCTCGGCTTTGCCGCCGAGATCGGCGGCCGCAACGTGCTGACGCTGGCGCAGGAGACCTTGCGCTTTGCCGCGCGTGGACTGGCGAGGCGCAAATTTCTCGACCGTAACGGCCGCGACGAGACGCGCTATCTGCGCCCGCTCGAAGAATCGATTGCGCGCGGCATCACGCCGGCGGAAGAATTGCTCGAACGCTTCCATGGCGAGTGGGGCGGTTCGGTCGATCCGATATACGATGAATATGCGTATTAGTTTCTTTCCTCTCCCCGCATTGCGGGGAGAGGAAAGAAGATCACTCCGCCGCGACCACCGCTTCCGACAGGTTATCGAGCGACGAGATGATGTGTTCGGCCAGCGCGCTGGCGAGCGTGGAGCCTTCATGCGAATTGCGCACCAGCCCGACATGACAACTCGGCAGGTCCGGATATCCGTCCGCCGGCGACAAGACGCGCATGCCGGGGCGCAAGCCGGACTCCGGCAAAACCGAAACGGCGAGCCCCGCGAGGACGGCGGCGGCGACCGCGCCGGCATTCGAGCTCGAATATAAAACGCGATAGGGCCGCGCCACCGTCTCCAGCCGTTCGCAAGCGATGCTGCGCCAGCTACAGGTTGGGCGTCCCAGCGCCAGCGGCACGCGCTCCTCGGCATGGGTGCCGTGCCGGTTCGAGGTCACCCACAGCAGACGCTCGCGCCGGAAGGTTTCCGACGCGCGCTTTGATTCGCAATTGGTGACGATGGCCAAGTCGAGCTCATTGGCATCGATGCGCTCCAGGAGATCGACCGACGGCTCGCAGATCACGCTGAGTTCGACGCCCGGATAGGCGCGCGAAAACCGCGCCATGATCTCCGGCAAATAACGGTCGGCATAGTCGTCCGGAACGCCAAGCCGTACGCGGCCGGACAATTCGGCGTCGGAAAAGGCGGCGATGGTTTCGACGTTGAGCTTGACGATGCGGCGCGCGTAGTCGAGCAGGCGCTGCCCGTCATCGGTGAGCTTGGAGGCGCGGCCGTCGCGCGCGAAAATCGGCCGCTCCAGCCGCTCTTCCAGCCGCTTCATCTGCATCGACACCGCCGACTGGGTCTTGTTCACGAATTCGGCGGCGCGCGTGAAACTGCCGGTTTCGGCGATGGCGATAAAGGTGCGGAGCTGATCGACGTCGAGAAGCGCTGTCATGGCAGGTATCCCGTTTTAGCGATCGAGGCGCTGGAATATTCCGATAGAATTGCTCAGCCAATCAACAACTTGCTGATTTATCGGGCATTTTCCGCATAGCGCCAGGACCGCTATTGGCTACATCACTGATCCTGATTGGTCAGATTAAAAACATTCGTTTCACTAATCAATAGGCCGGGCGCATACCGACTCCGCTGCCGGAGAATTCGGGTGGGGAAACCGGGTGTCTTCGAAGCCGGGCCTTCGCCAATTGATGGTGAAGCCCATGATCTGAATGGAGATGAAAATGTCCGCGCATTACCCCGTTATTCCCGTCGCCGCCGGCACCCTTGGCCGCGTTGTGGCCGGCGCGCTTTCGCCGGTCGTCCAGATTGTCAAAGCCGTCGAGCGCGCTCTACGCCACCGCCGCGAGGCCAACGTGCTCGCCCGCCTCGACCGCCACATGCTGGCCGATATCGGGCTCACCCGCTCGGACGTCCGGGACGCCTTCTCGACGCCGCTATGGGAAGATCCGACGGAGCTTTTGCGCGAGCGCGCCATCGAGCGCCGCATGGGACGCAAAGCGATGCGCGCGCAAAACGTGACGATGATCGAGCCCGGCTTTCACCGGCCGGCGACCAACCGGCCCTCGCGCCAGGCGGTCTGAAGTTGAAATAAGAATCGGCCGAGCCCCTCTCCTCGGCCGCGATCCGGCAACGCGAATTCCCCTCTCGCGCCGGATCAAGCGCCCGCCGGCCCCTCCGGCGGGCGCAAATTTTTCTTCTTTGTCATTCCGGGACCGCGCGAAGCGCGGGACCTGGAACCAGATAAACCTTCGATGTACGCTTCTGGATTCCGGGTTCGCTCGCCATGGCGCGTGAACGCGCATATGGCTCCCGCCCCGGAATGACGAGAGCGGCTATTGCGCGCCCGCAACCGTCTTCTGCACCAGCGAGCGGCGGTCTTTTACCACGCCGATCTTCACGCCCAGCCGCGCTATGGTCGAGATTACCTTGCCGTCGAGTACGCGGTCGCAATTCATATGCGTCGGCGCGATGAAGAAGTCGGCCTTCTTCCAGTCTTCGGTCCATTGCAAGCGCGAATTGGCTTCCTTCTCGAATGGCAGCCGTTCGCCACAGACCGCGACAAAATAACGGCGACCGATTTTGCCGGCTTCGTCGAGCTTGGCGACGAAAGCCTCCAGATCGTCGACCGCTTCCGGCATGATATTGACCCAGTAGTCGGTGGCGTAACGGCCGGAGGCGCCTTCCAGTCCGCCGACCAGCGGATTGTAGAAAAGGTATTGATAGGGATGCAGCATGATCAGCACGCCAGCGTTCCATAGGAGCGCAAGCGCAACGGCAGTGCCGAGCGCTTGCGCGACCAAGGCGCGGCGCGCCGAAAGCACTGTGAGCAGCCAGTCGAATCCGATACCGGTCAGCACCGCCAAGACCGGCACCACGAACAGAAAATGCCGCAAGCCGGTGAAAGCTGGTCCGCGGTCGATCACCTCGCAGATCACCGGAAAGGTGGCGATCACGCTGAGCAGCAGCGCCTCGGCGCGCCGGTCGGGAGGCAAGCTTGCGCCCGGCCGCGCCACCGCCATGAGTGCGATGGCGACGCCCGCGACAATAAGCAGCGGCAATTTGATCAACAGATAAGCCGGCACGTACCAGCGCGGCACATTGGCCATTTCGTAGACCTGGCCGTCGAGCAACGTGCGGATGTGATAATGAAATTCGCCGAAGTCGATCAGCCCGCGCACCGGATTGAGCGGCGACAGCGCCGCCCAGGGCCAGGCGACAATCATAATCACGTAGCCGATGAAAAACGCCGGGCAGAGCGCGATTACCGACTGCGCGAAAAAGCGCAGGCGTTCGTGCATCGGTCCTGCGCGCCCGGATGGTGCATCGACCGACGCCGCGCCCAAGGCCGGCATGTGAATCAGGATCGCCAGCCCCGCATAACCGATCAACAGCAGGCCGAGTACGCGAATGCCGAGCGCGGCTCCAAGCATCAGGCCGAAACCGAGCACGTCGCGCCAGCGCGGATGCGGCAAATTGCGCGCGGCGCGCAGGAGAAAATAAACGGCGGCCATCATCGCCGCGGCGAATGGAATGTCCTTGGTGTGGTTGAACATCGAGCCGTACCAGGCTCCGCAGACGGCGAGAGCGAAAGCGGCGATGGCGCCTGCGCGCGGGCCTGCCACCAGCCGCGCGGTCGCCCAAGCGGCGGCGATGCCGCCAATGCCGGTCAGCGCGCTGATAAGATGACGGATGGTGTAGGGCTCGATCATCGGCAGCGCGCGTTCGATCGCCACCGCGACTATGTCGAACAGCCCGCCATAAAGATACAGATTGACGAAGTGGAATAGTGATTGGTTGGTAAAGCCGCTGCTGTAATAGGCGACGATCAGCTCGCCATAGTGCTGCTGGACTTCCTCGTCATTGGAGATGGCGTAGGAATCGTAGGTGGCAAAGACCAGCACCACCAACGTCGCCAATAGCGCCGCGACCGCCAAGTCATAGCGGTCATAGGCGGCCACGCGCAGACGCGCCCGCGCCCAAAGGCTCGGCAACAAGATGGCCCCCGGCAGATCGGCCTCCCCAGACTATTGATAGGATTTTGTCTTGTCGGCGCGTGTCTGTCATGCTGCACCTGCACAATACTGACGGTTGCAAGGATATGTCGGCGGGCCGACAATTCATCGCGTTTGCCAAAGTGAGCAGAAAGCCAAAGCGGGCGGGCATGCTGGTTCGGATCAAATCCGCTGGGGCTTTGAGGCTGGCTTGTCTGATGCTGGCGGGATTGGGGCTGGCGCTTGTGCTCGTACCCGGTCGCGCGGCGGCGCAAAGTGGCTTCGACCGCGTCGGCGGCGATTACCTGAAATTCGAAATCCGCACCGGCGATCCGGCGGTCTGCGCCGCGCGTTGCGAGAAGGATGCGCGCTGCAAGGTCTGGACCTTCTCTTATCCGCGCACCGCCAACGCCGCCGCCACCTGCTGGCTCAAGGACAAGGTGCCGCCGCGCAACGATGACAAATGCTGCGTCTCGGGCGTACGCGGCGCCGGCGTGATCGAGCCGCGCAAGGGCCCGCTCGAATTCGGCATCGACCGCGTGGGCGGCGATTATCGCGAATTCGACCTGCCGACCGATCCGGCCGGCGCCGGCTGCAACGCGGCCTGTGAAGCTGACAACAAATGCCGCGCCTTTACCTATGTGCGCCCCGGCTATATCGGCGTTTCCGCGCGCTGCTACCTCAAGAACAAGATCACCCGGCCGCACCACAAGCCGTGCTGTATTTCGGGCGTGGTGCGGTAAGCCGCATCATTTTCCGTTCGTCCCCGCGATTTTGGGGCAGACGCGCTTTGCGCTTTTGTGTGGCCGCCCAAAACTCTTGATAGACCACTTGACTTAATCCTTATTATAGGACTATATCCTATCTGAGTGAGGGCGTCGTCTAGAGCCCTGGCTTTGATTGAATCAAAGCCGGGGCTCTAGCTCCTTATTTTGTCGCGTTTTCTTCACGCGAACCGGTGCCCACTTCGCTCGAAAACGCTCTAGAGGCGTCTAAATGATGGGACCGGATACGGCGCCCGCGGGCAGGGGATGAACGCACCCCCTAAGCTCCCGGGCGGTGACGGGGCTCCACCATAGCAGTCAAGCTTGCGCAGACTGCGTAAACTTGTCTGCGCGGCAATAGGACCTGCCGCCAGGAGTTGGCTGACAGCGTGGGGGAAACCCTTTGTTGGAAGCGCGGCCCGTCCGCTGGAAGATACCGTTGTGGCGCGCCGAACGTCGCCGTACTTTCTCGCAAGGGAAAGTGCGGCCACTACCAATGTCGCGCCGCTTGGCGCGCCACTCCCTCGCTATTCGCGGGGGGGGGGG